>Ga0256840_1001114_pt1 | contig 25890 bp, 26 predicted proteins | sample 355202metaG_FD_185969 | JGI IMG/M metagenome (GOLD analysis project Ga0256840, IMG submission 185969) | Hydrothermal vent microbial communities from Mid Atlantic Ridge, Atlantic Ocean - 355-202 | ecosystem: Environmental > Aquatic > Marine > Hydrothermal vents | place: Atlantic Ocean: Mid... | reverse complement strand
CACCTCCATCCAGGTTCTTGCGTTTAATTCTTCGCTGAAACAATCCATAAGTTTTACTGCAACCGATTTATAAACAACTGAAATTCATTTATAAATGAAGTGAAACCATCCACAAGCAAAAAAAAGCAACACTTATAAGTAATCCAATCAATTGATTCCGGGTGGTCAAATGGCCACAGTTCAAGGTGTTAGAACAATCAAGGCCTTCATCTTCATCCAAAGGGAAGTCTTCTTCTCAAGGCGCTTTGACCTGCTTTTGCAGTTCATAGGCTTAGCTTTGAACATAATCTTCATCGGAATCTTTGCAAAGCTCATCACGATCAACGCCAACATCTCCCAGTACGGCACTCCAAACTACCTGGACTACCTCCTCATAGGCTCAATAATCCACAACCTTGTCTTCCTGCCGAGGGGGAGCATCTCATCCTTCGTTCTCGGTAGAATATTTCCAGTCCTTTACAACTCTCCAGCTTCACTAACATCCATTTTCATTGGAATCAATGCTTGGCGAATCCTCTGGAACCTGGGGTTAACCCTCCTGATAACACTCGCGTACATCCTGTTTTTCGGTTTGAGAATTCACTTTAACCTCGGCGTTCTCGTCGTCATCCTGAGCGGTATCCTTCTGATTTTCGCCCTCGACCTGTTCTCAGCCGGATTCAGAATAGCAACCAAAGCCACCCAGGACCCTCTAAACTGGTTCTTCAACATAACCGCCCAGCTCGTCAGCGGGCTTTACTTTCCGCCCGATAAACTCCCCTCCTGGCTCCAGCCGCTTTCAAAAATCCACCCGGAAACCTACATCCTCCAAATGGGCAGGCTCACAATGGGCGGCGGTTACTCGTTATCCCAAATCCTCCCCAGCCTAATGAACATGCTCCTCATCACGGGGGTAATGCTCCTCGTAGGATATCTAACATTCAGGTGGGGTTTCAACAAGGCGAGACAGCTGGGAACGCTGGGGCACACCTGAGGTGGGCCTTATGAGGGTACAGATCCTCAAGGAGGAGTGTGAAAACGGAAAACTCATACTGCTTATTAAAGTGGAGATTGAGATAAACAGCCTGCATAAGCATGAACTGGGCGAGCTGGAGAGAAGAATATTAGACTTCATTCTTGACAATGGTGAAGTAACACAAAGTGAATTGAGCCAGCTGTTCGGCAGGGCTAAAGCCTGCAGGGCCATTAGGAGTCTCGAAAACATGGGGTTAGTTCGACGTGAAAGAAAGGGAAGAACGTACGTAATCAGGGTGGTTTAAGTGATAGAGGCTGTTAACCTGACCAAGTACTACCCTCCCCCAATAAAGTCCCTGCTTGACTTGAAAAGCCTTAAGGACTTTCTCAGAACACCGCGGGAAGAGATTCCTGCCCTGATCGATATTAGCTTTAAAGTTAAAGAGGGCGAGATATACGGTCTCTTAGGTCCAAACGGCGCTGGAAAAACCACACTCTGCAAAATCGCCAACGGCCTCGTGATACCGACGAGGGGCCACCTCTACGTCAATGGCTACGATTCAATCCAAGAGCACGATAAAATCCGGGGCAGAATCTTCACAATCTTTGGAGGAAGCAGGGATTTGTTTGGCCTCTTTCAGTGGAGGGTCAGCGTGGAGAAAAACCTCAAGTTCATAGCCGAACTGTGGGGAATTCCCAGGGGAGAGGCCGAGAGAAGAATCAATCACGCGCTGGAATTGCTCAACTTGGAAGAGAAGAGGCACGAGTGGTACCAGAAGCTCTCCGTCGGTATGAGGCAGAAGATTTACCTGGCGTTGCCCATAATAATTCAGCCAGAGGTTCTCATCTTGGATGAACCAACGGTATACCTCGACCTTTTCACCCGAAGGGAAGTCTGGAACGCCATTCAGGAGCTTTCAAGGGAGCTGAGGACGACAATACTTTTAACAACCCACAACCTAAAGGAGGCCGAGCTCCTGTGCGACAGGGTTATGCTGTTCAACAAGCGTAAAATCGCTGGGGGGGGCTCCAAAGGAGCTTATCGAGAAAGTTGAGACCCTCAAAGCAGAGAGAAAAATCATCGCCAAAATTAAAGGAAAAATTAACCCCCGAGATTTTGAGGGAATAGCTCAAAAAATCGAGGTTCAAAGCGATGGGAAGTTCACGTACGTTAAGCTGTACTTCAAAAATGAGGACCTCAAGGAAGTACTTACCCTCCTCTCCAGGCACGATCTCATTGACGTCCAGACTTCTCAAGTAACCCTTGAGGAGGTGTTCACCCCGCTCTGCAAAAAATAGGAAAGTTACCGCTTTGCCCACTCCACCATCGATTTGAATACCTTCAGCCCGTCCTCACTTCCCAGCCATCTGTCACTAGCCCTCTCCGGGTGGGGCATCATTCCCAGGACGTTGCCCCTCCCATTGGTTATCCCCGCTATGTTCAAGAGCGAGCCGTTTGGGTTTGCCTCCTCCGTGAGATTTCCTTTTTCGTCGCTGTACTGGAAGGCTATGCGAACCTTTGAGGGCTCGTTCGTGTAATAATTCCCTTCCGCATGGGCTATTGGCATCCTGATGACCTCTCCTTCTTCATAGAGCTGGGTAAACGCGGTTTGGGTGTCGCTTACTTTGAGGTAAACCCACCTGCACAGGAATCTCGGTATTTTGTTGGGCCTTAACGCTCCGGGCAGAAGCCCGCTCTCGGTCAAGACCTGAAAGCCATTGCATATTCCCAGAACGGGCTTCCCCTCTCTGGTGAGGGCTTTGACCTCTTCCATTATCCCTGCCCTCGCGCTTATGGCCCCGGCTCTCAAATAATCGGCATAGCTGAAACCGCCGGGCAGAACAACGCCATCAAAGTCTTCAATGCTCTCTTTATACCACACCTTCTCCGCTTTGCCCCCGGCTTTTCTAATCGCTTCAAGGGTCTCAAAGTCGCAGTTTGTCCCTGGAAACACTATAACGGCGAACTTCGGCATCTCACTCACCTAAAGGCTCTATCTCATATTCGTAGGTGTGTATCACGGGGTTGGCGAGCAGGCGTTTGCACATCTCCTCAACGTCCTTCTCAGGATTTTCGCTCTCAAAAACGAGCTCAAAGTATTTCGGCACCTTCAGCTCCTCAATTTTATAGCCCAGATTTTTGAGTGCCTTTCCAATGACTCTTCCTTCCGGGTCGTTGAGGCCCTCCTTGAGGCGAACGATGACGGTAACCTTCCATTTCATTGGCACCACCTTATCAGAAAAGTGTAAAAATTAGGGGTTTTTAAGGATTATTTTAACATAAAAATGTTAAAAATGCGCCAGCTCCAGCGCGAGCCTTACGGAATCCTCTTAGACGACTCTCATTACCCCCTTCCCCCCATGAGGAGAACGACATCTATATGAAGCGTCTTCATGAAGGCCAACTTCCTCTCGGTCTCAGGGAAGAAAAAGAAGAGGAAGCTTGATACATCTGAACAAAAAAGCAAAGATGAGAAGGAGCACTTATTTTTAGGAATGTTCGATCGCCATCATTAAGAATAAGCTCGCAAAGAGCGCAAGGATTCCAGATACAACATAAGCGCCTCCAAGGCCAAAGATATCAGCAATGAGCCCAACTGCAATGTTGGCAAGCATTGAGAACATACCTCCTATTGTACTAAGTGCGGATGTAACGGTAGAGCGGATCGGAGAGGGTATAAGCTCGTTTCTGAACGTTATCATGGCGGGTGCTCTAATGGCTATTATTATCTCAAAGAGAGTTATGAGTGCGAGGAGGGATAAGAGGCCCTTAACAATACCCATTGCGATTATCAGAAGACCCATCAACGGCGTTGTGATTGCTAAAATTTTCCTGTGATCCATGAACCTAGAGAGCCTGAAAGATACGAATCCCCCGAAAGACGTTGAAAGTATCAGCAGGGGATAAACGTAACCTATACTGCTTTCCCTGAGTCCGGCTTCCTTTGCAAGAACCATCCAGAACATGAAGAACGAGCGACCTGCGAACGACAGGAAAAAACTCGCAACGAGAAGATAGTGGAGAGTCCTTTCCCGGGCTATATGTTTCAATCCATCCTTAAGGATTTCTCCGTAAGGTTTTGCCTTTCCGTGGCCATAGTTTTCCTCAAGGAAGAGGAGTGCCAGCAGGGAAGCGCTTATCCCACAGATGCCGGCCAGGAGTATGGGAAGGTTAAGGGCATAGCGTGAGATGGTTCCAGCAACAAAGCCAGCTACTGTCCCTAAAATGCCGTTTATAATCCTCATGCGGCTGAAGACCATGTGAGCCCTCTTTTTATCGCCTTTAATTGCATCATAGAGCCAGGGAGTGAGCGTTCCGCTCATAAAGGCACTTCCAATACCAGCCAGAGCAAATGCCAGGGCTATTATAAAAAAGCTGCTCGAACAGGCGATTATGATAAGAGAGACTCCAAATAGCAAGACACCAACCGCGTAGTTAAGCCTTCGTCCGTACCTGTCAGCCAGACCTCCCGTCGGGAAGTCCGTTATGAATGTAAGGAGAGATGAAACCGACTGAAAAAAGCCGATTTGAGCAAATGAGATTCCCAAACTCCTAAGCCAGATTGTGAGGTACGGGCCCATTAAGTGAGTCATCCACGCCCCTAAGGAGGATACGAGTAAGTATCCCTTTTCTGGTGAAATCTTTTTCACTGGTTCTCCCCCCATTTCTTGATATCTTGCCCAGAGACAAAGAGGAAAAAGATAAAGATTTATATCCATTCGTCGATGTCCTCGTCACACCCACCTCCGTTGCATTTTGTATTCACTTCAACTTCTAGTCCATCAATATCTAAAACCAGCCCTTTGATTGTTTTCTTCTTTATCTGCCCTAGCAACTAAATCACCTCGTAGTAAAGAGATCTATATCATTCCATACGGCCCCATACTAACCTACTAATGTGTACGTCGTGGAATACTTTTTCTTTCCCAAGCAACATACAATACAACAAATCTGGATTCTTGAAGTTTTTGTACAATGAATATATTCTGCCAGCACATGGCTCACACACTTCTTTGAATTTACACACGTTACACTTGGCGGTTCCATACTTCTGGTAATGGAGAAGTTCTGAATCCCCGTTCATCCAGGATATGTATATATCCCTCAAACTTTCGACATAAATATTTCCTAATGAGTGGTGGTGTGTCGATCTAAAATAGTGACACGGATAAACTGTGCCATCAAAATTTATGGCAAGCTGATGAATTAGTGCAGTACAAGTATAATTTGAGTCAGGGTTTGTAGAATCGATATTAAACTGATCTTTGAGTTTGTGTATTTTTAGCATGCTCCTAATCTCGTCTAATTTTTCATCTGGAAAACAAACATTATTCTTTTTTGCTTCACCAACTAGGGAGGGGATAGTTAACAGAAGCTTTGAAACGCCTATTGACTTCAAAAATGAAGCATATTCTTGAATATTGTCAATTATGTCTTTTGTTAGTTGAGTATTAACAGTAACCCTAATACCAGCATCTACAAGGAGTTTTATCCCAGATATTGTTCTTTCAAAGGTTCCTTTACCTCTAATTTTTTCGTGCATCTCTTTTAGTCCTTCAAGACTAACTTGAACTCCATTTATGTTGCACTCTTTCAAAACACTTACTATGTCTTCGTTCAATGTCGTTGCATTGGTAAATATTGTTATCCTAAACCCTAATTTGTTAGCAAGATTAAGAATTTCTGGAAATTTTGGATGGAGGGTAGGCTCTCCTCCAGTCAACGTTACGTGATGTGCGCCAAGATCCCTAGCATCTGTGAGGACTTCTTCAATTTTCTTAAAAGGCAATATAATCTTTGCGTTTTTCAAGTCTTCCAGATAACAATGTTTACATTTTAAATTACATGACGATGTTATTGAGATGTCAACACTCCGTAGACCTAACCTCGCCTCCATCAAACTCCCCCCACGTTTATTCCGAATAGATTAAAAATATAATAAAAATCAAAACATCAGATCTTTGCAGTATCCCTCATCTCCATTAACTTTTGTGTTTATTTCAACGTCGAACTCCTCATCAATCTCTAAAGCTAAAATCTTAGTTTTTTGTTTGTTCTCCACTTTCTCCACCCCCAATTTTTCTCTGCCTCATCGTTACTTCGGCATATTGTCCTAAGCATGCAATATTATTTAAATTTTTTGTAAACTCGAAGTTCATAATTTAAAGTTATTAAATTTCTAAAAAAAAAGTAACTAGTAAAAGCTCTTTTTCACAAATTCGGAATTTTTAAACATATAAAATTCTAAGAAGTAATCAAGAGATTGTAATTTATGTAACAACCTTCTCAAGATCGTCAAGTTCAACCGCGCGCTTAATCTCAAGCGCCACCCTCCTTCCGGTGCTCATCGGCTTCCTCCAGAGGGCGTTGCCGTAGGGATGACCCATCGCCATGTGGATGTTGGTTCCTCCCCCGGTTCTTGGCGCTACATCGTAGATGTAGAAGTTGAGGTCATTGTCCACCGCAGTTTGCAGGGTGAATGGCCCGATGATTCCCGGAGGATAGTACTTCTGGGTGGCCTTCACGTAAAGCTCCGCCATTTCGAAGACCTTCTCCAAAAGCGACTCCCTGAGGGTCGAAGAGGCATGGCCAGTGACGGTGTACTCCGGTTCAAACTGGTGCTCTGGGAGGGTGAGCTGCTGGGAAGCCGGCAAACGAACGTGGCCGTCCAAACTCGTCTCGAAGCGCCAGTCTATTCCAAGGAGCTCAATCTCCTCATCAACCGGCGAGTAGAAGAAGTCGAAGTTGAAGACCGGGCCTATTATGTAGCGCTCGATTCTCGCTTTGGCGAGGTCTTCCTCCGTGATCACGCCATGCTTTGTCAGCTTCTCCGCCTTCTCGCGGAACTCATTGTATGAGGCGGCCGTGAAGAAGCCGCGCTCAAGCCTCTTCTTAGCGTGGGGGAGCTTGACGATTACAAGCTCATCAATCTCCTCCGGCTCCACGGGCTCCGGGTATGGAAGCCCGGCCTTCTCAAGGAGCCAGTAGTAGCTCTTCTCCTCGCTCCTCTCTTCGCTCCTGAGCAAATTGCGGCTCCCGAAGAGCGGCACCAAAAACTCGTCCTCCACTCTGTCAATGCCTGTATAAACCACAAAGGAGCGGTTGGGGACGAAGATAACGTTCCTCTTCCTCAGCTCCTCCTGAATGTCGATGATTCCGCCGAACCTCTCCAGAACGATTACCTCATCTATGAAGCCCTTCATTAAGCCGTCCTTCGTCCTCTTTTGCCTGAAATATTCCGCGTATGTTCTGTGCCTTCCACGCTGTGCCACGACCAGAACGGGGAGGCCCTCCTCTTTTGCACCATCCGCTATGTCAAGGGCTGAGTGGCTCCCTATTGCTCCGATAACAACCTTTTCCCTATCGTACTTCTCCAGAACTTCCAGAATCCGCTCCCTTTCAATCATTCCATTCACCCCTGAGCTTCTTCATAATCCTAACCCTCTTCTCAACGCTCTCTCTCGTTCCCACATCGGCGCGGTAGAAAATCTCCCCTTTAACGTGCCTTATCCCTGCGGATGCAATCCTCTCCGCCTCTTCAAGAGAACCGGCGATTCCAACGACCGCCAGTGCCCTCGAACCGAGCATCCTGAAGTTTTCATCCACCGAGGCGTAGTAAACCCTGGCCCCCTCCTCCCTGATTTTATCCTCTCTGATTTCAACCCTAACGCCCTTTATTGGATCAGAGGGATAGCCCTTTGGAGCTATGTACTTGACAACAGTGGCTTTTTTCTCAAATTCTGCTTTTTTGAGCGCCCCGTCAACTATCCCCTCCGCAATTTCGAGGAAGGGCGTTTTTATAATCGGAAGAACGTTCATTGCTTCGGGGTCGCCGAAGCGGGCGTTGAACTCTATTATCTTCGGCTCATCCTTAGCGAGCATGAACTGGCCGTAGAGAATGCCTTTGTAGGGTGTTCCGTTTTTCCGCATTGCCTCAACGGTCGCCTTCAGGGTTTCAAATGCTTTTTTATAGTCCTCCTCCGTTACGAAGGGCAGGATGTGGTTTTCACATGAATATGAGCCCATACCGCCGGTTATCGGCCCAGCGTCGCCCTCATAGGCGTGGGGATAATCTTGGGCGAGGGGCATGGGGATTACCTTCTTCCCGTCCGTGAAGACCTGAAATGTGAATTCGACACCGTCCGTCCTCTCCTCGACCAGAACCTTCCCATCCCTCTCAATTAGAGCCTTTGCGTACTCCTTCGCCTCCTCGTTGTCCCTCAGCTGGTAGCCGACAACTTTAACGCCCTTACCCCCCGTGAGCCTGAGGGGCTTTACGACAACCGGCTTTCCAAAGTCATCTATCCACGAACGCATCTCCCCGACGTCGGTAAAAACCCTGAAGAGCTTCCTTCCAGGAATTTCGTATTTTTCCATCATGTGCCTCGCAAATGCCTTGTTGGTCTCAAGCCGGGCCGCCTCCTTTGAGGGACCAACCGCAGGGATTCCGTTCTCCTCGAGGACGTCCACGATGCCCTTCTCCAGAGGCGCCTCGGGCCCTATGAATGCGAGCTCAACGCCCCATTTTTCGGCGAAATCCAGAACCTTTCCAACATCCGTTTCTCCGGCCGGCCCATAATCCCTGCAGAGTCTTTTGATGCCGGGATTAACATGCCTGGCAACCACATAAAGCTCGGCACCCCCATTTACAAGGGCCTCGACTATGGCGTTTTCTCTTCCACCACCACCCACTAAAAGAACTTTCATGGCCATCACCAAATTTTTGTTAAAATATGATGTTTTTAAGCTTTATTTTGACATTTAAATGGTAAAAGTTATAAAGGTGAGAATTCGAGAAAAAAGCGGTGATGTTATGAAGGTGCTCGTTGTTATGGGAAGCAAAAGCGACTCTCACATCGCCGGGAAGGTTACCAAGGTTCTGGAGGAGTTCGGTGTTGAGCATGAGGTTGAGGTTGCCTCAGCCCATAGGGACCCGGAGAGGGTTGAGGAGCTGGCAAAGGAAGACTATGATGTCTTCATAGCGATAGCAGGCCTGAGTGCTGCCCTGCCGGGAGTTATAGCCTCTCACACAACCAGACCCGTGATAGGGGTTCCTGTCTCGGCGAAGCTCGGCGGGCTCGATTCCCTGCTGAGCATAGCACAAATGCCGCCCGGGGTTCCGGTTGCTGCGGTGGGAATAGACAACGGTAGGAACGGGGCTTTGCTCGCCATAGAAATCTTGGCCTTAAAGGACGAAGTCTTAAAGAAAAAGCTTGAGGAGTACAGGGAGAGGATGCGGGGTTAATATCTTTATTTTTATTGAAAAAGAAAAAATCAGAGCAAGTGCATCTTTTTAATGAACTCCTGCCCCTGCCACTCCCCGCTTCTCGTCCTGAGCTCCACCATGTGGGCGACCCCCTCTGCCTTCCTCTTTGCCTCTCTTACATCACCGTCCCACGCGAGGGCAACGCCCAAACGCCTTCCCCTGTATGCTGAGGGCTTTCCAAAGAACCTGATTGTTGTGTTCGGAACGCTCAGTGCATTGAAAACGTTCCTGAACCTCGGAGCATAGCCCTCCTGGTTCGACAGGATGACGTGGGTCGCCGCCGGGGTTAGGAGAGGGAACATCCTTACGCCCTTCTCCTTAACAGCGGGTATTGGAAGTCCCAAAACCGCCCTGAGGTGAAGCCCGAACTCGGAGAAGCCCGTTGGATTGGAAGCCATGGTGACCATCCCCGTGTCGTGGGGCCTCGGTGAGACCTCGTTGGCCCACACTTTATCGCCCTTAACGAACATCTCAACCCCAAAGAGGCCAAGCCCTCCAAGGGCATCGGTTATGCGCTTGGCTATGCGGTAAACCTCGCGCTCGGCCTTTTCGCTTATCTCCGCGGGCTGCCAGCTCGCATGATAGTCGCCATCAATCTGGTAGTGTCCGACGGGCTTTGGAAAGGTTGTAACTGTTTTGCCGTTCTCATCGAGATGCCTGACCGCCAGCTCCGTTATCTCGATGTCGAAGTCAATGTGCTCCTCGACGATTATCTTGTCAGCGCTGCCCCTTGCTTTTTTCTTCGCCACCTCCCACGCCTTTGGAACGTCCTCCGGGCCTCTCACAAAGTAGGAGCCCTTCCCCGAGGAGCTCATTATTGCTTTCGTGTGGCAGGGGTAGCCTATCCTCTCACAGGCATCGTAGAGCTCGTCGAGCGTTGTGGCATAGGCGTAGCGTGACGTCGGAACTTTGGCCTCCTTCGCAAGGGTCTCCCTCGTCCTCTCGCGGTGCATGGCTATCCATGTGGCCCTGGCGTTCGGCACGACAAAGTGGCCCTCATTTTCAATCTCAAAGAGAGCGTCCAAGTTTATGGCCTCAATCTCGGGCACTATTGCATCGGGCTTTTCGCGCTCAACAATGCTCCAGAGGAAGTCCCCGTCCTTCATATCTCCAACGTAGGAGCGGTGGGCGACCTGCATGGCGGGGGCGTTTGCGTATCTATCAACCGCTATAACCTCAACTCCAAGCCTCTGGGCCTCGATGGCTATCTCCTTCCCCAGCTCACCGCTTCCGAGGAGGAGTATCTTTTGAGCGGAGTCCGTTGTGGCCGTTCCAAGCTCGTCCCGGGGCTTGATCATTATCATCACCTCAGATTTTGACGTTAAAATGTTAAAAATTCATTATATTTAAGCCTTTTTAAGCATAAATATGATAAAGTTTTTAAGCCCTCTGTGGAACTCTCACCGGTGGTGCTCATGCTGACCTACGCCCAGACGGGAGTCGATGACGAGAAAACTGCAAGGGCCCTCAGGAGGATCATAGGGCTCGCGAAGGAGACCTTCGAGTTCAGAAGGGAAAAAACCGGCGAGCCGAGTGAAATAGGCCACTACGCGGCGCTGATGGATTTTGGCAAATTCTACATAGCCATGACAACTGACGGGATCGGAACCAAAACCTTGGTCACCGAAGCCGTCGGCAAGTTCGACACGATAGGGATAGACATGATAGCAATGAACGTGAACGACCTGCTCTGCGTTGGGGCCGAGCCTGTGGCACTGGTTGACTACCTCGCCGTGAGGGAGCCGGACGAGGGAATGTTCGGTGAGATAGCTAAGGGGCTCTATGAGGGGGCGAGGCAGGCCGGGATAGCGATAGTGGGTGGCGAAACCGCTGTGATGCCGGATCTCATCAACGGCTTCGACTTGGCCGGAACGGCCATAGGTACCGTCCAGAAAGGAGAGGTAATAACCGGCGAGAAGATAAAGCCCGGTGACGCGGTTATTGGTATAGCAAGTTCGGGAATCCATTCCAACGGTCTCACGCTGGCTAGAAAGCTCCTCATCCCGAAGTACGGCCTCGACTACGATTACAAGGGCAGAAAACTCTGGGAGTGGCTTCTGGAACCGACGAGGATTTATGTGAAGGCGATTCTTGGACTGATTGAGAGTGTCGAGGTTCATGGATTAGCCCACATAACCGGCGGAGGCCTGACCAACCTGAAGCGCCTCACCAGCCACGGCTTTTCCCTTGAGATGCCACCCATCGAAGGAATATTCAGGCTGATCTATGAGAACGGCGTTCCTCTGGAGGAGATGTTCAGGGTTTTCAACATGGGGGTCGGCTTCATAGCAATAGTCCCGCAGGAAGAGAAGGGAGCGGCTTTGGAAGTCCTCAACAAACACTTCAAGAGCTTCGAGCTCGGTGCAGTCATGGAAAGGCCATGGATAACGGTAAAGAACTACGGGGTAAGACTTTAAGCTCCTCCCCAAACTTTTCTCGGTGGTCGCATGGAGCTCACGGTAAAGAGGAAGGCGTTCCTTGAAAACCTGCCGGAGCTGGTTGAAAAGGCCGTAAGCGAATACGGAATCCGGCTGAGGAAAATAGTGATAGAGGAAGATGAAAAGGGCTGCTACACGGTTCTCATAACCTATGAGAGCGAACTGCCCGTGAGGCGCTCGTAGAGCTCCTCGTAAGCTTTAACGAGGTCGCCTTTATCAAACCTGAAGACATCCTTGTCGAGGCTCTTCTTTGTCTCAGCGTCCCAGAAGCGGCAGGTGTCGGGGCTTATCTCGTCGCCGAGGATTATCTCGCCCCTCTCGTTCTTTCCGAACTCAAGCTTGAAATCAACGAGGATTATCCCGCGCTCGGCGAAGTACTCCTTGAGGATCTCGTTCACCTTGAGGGCTATGCGCTCCATCCCCCTTATCTCATCCTCGCTTATCCCGAGGATCTTTGCGTGATGGTGGTTTATCATAGGATCGCCGAGGCCGTCGTCCTTGTAGTAGAGCTCGACTATCGGCTCCGTCAATTCAGTTCCCTCCTCAAGGGGGAGGCGCTTCCTCAAACTGCCGGCGACGACGTTCCTGACCACTATCTCAAGGGGATACATCTTGAGCCTCTCAACGATGAGCCTGTTGTCGCCGGCAACCCCTATGAAGTGCGTCTTAACACCCCTCTCCTCAAGAACTTTGAAGAGAACCGCACTTATCTGGGCGTTGAGCCAGCCCTTGCCCCCAAACTGGCCCTTCTTCCTACCATCGAAGGCTGTTGCATCGTCCTTGAACTCCATGATGGCCTTCCCCTCGTCGAGGGGAATTACCTTCTTGGCCTTACCTTCGTAAACCTCCATGGACTTCACCATTTTTATGTAAAATTTCTCCATATTTAAGGCTTGTTTAAGCATTAAAATGTCAATCAATGGGCAAAGTTTTTAAACACAAGAGGCTAAAACATTGCGCAAGAACATATATTTATTAACATATTCACGTCAAAAACTGGCGGGGTTCCTCATGAGGGAGAAGTGCGGAGTCTTTGCGGCCGTTGCTGAGAACGCGCCCAGGAAAGCCTACTACGCACTCATAGCCCTGCAGCACAGGGGACAGGAGAGCGCGGGGATAAGCGTCTGGAAGCACAGGATAAAAACGATAGCTGGTAGGGGGCTCGTTTTGGAGGTCTTCAGGAACGGCGAGGTGGCGAAGCTGAAATCAGGAATGGCAATAGCCCACGTCAGGTATTCCACCTCCGGCTCCCTCACGGAAACCCAGCCGCTGGAGGCAAGCTGCTGCGAAAGGAGGATAGCGATAGCCCACAACGGGACCCTCACGAATTTCCTCCCCCTCAGGCGGCACTACGAACGGCTGGGGGTTAAGTTCAGGCACTCGGTGGACTCTGAGCTGCTGGGCATCTCTTTTCTCTGGCATCTAAAAGAAACGGGAGATGAATTTGAGGCCATGAAAGCCCTCTTTGGGGAAGTTAAGGGGGCCTATTCGGTTGCCTTCCTGTTCGACGGGAAGATACTTGTTGCGAGGGACCCGGTCGGCTTCAGGCCATTAAGCTACGGGAGTAGAAACGGCCACTATTTCGCCTCGGAGGATTCCGCACTGAGGCTCTTCGTTGACGACGTGAGGAACGTGAAGCCCGGGGAGGTCTTCCTCCTCTCGGAGGATGAAATCGAAAGCAGGGTCGTGGCAACGGGAGAGCACCGCGGCTGCGTCTTTGAGTACATATACTTCGCCCGCCCGGACAGCACGATAGACGGTGTAAACGTCTATACTGCAAGGGTCAGGATGGGAGAAGAACTGGCAAGGGAAAGCCCCGCCAATGGAGACGTCGTCATAGCCGTGCCAGACTCTGGAAGGGCTTCCGCCTTGGGTTTCTCCAGGGTCAGCGGGATTCCCTACTCGGAAGGTTTGATAAAGAACCGCTACATAGGAAGGACATTCATAATCCCAGGCCAGTTCTACCGCGAGCTGAAGGTTAAGCTCAAGCTCTCGCCGGTGAGGGAGGTAATAGAGGGCAAGAGCGTCGTTCTTGTTGATGACTCAATCGTCAGGGGAACGACCATGAAGCGCATCGTGGCAATGCTTAGAAGGGCCGGCGCGAGGAAGGTGCACGTGAGAATAGCATCCCCACCGATAAGGTACCCGTGCTACATGGGGGTGGACATTCCTACCAGGCACGAGCTCATAGCGGCCTTTGGGAGCGTCGGGAAGGTGGAGAAGGCAATAGGCGCCGACAGCCTGGCTTACCTCAGCGTAGATGGGCTGAAAAAGGCCGTCGGGAGGAGGGACCTCTGCCTGGCATGCCTTACCGGGGAGTATCCGGAGTGGGCTTTCCGCTTCTGAGCTTCCTCACCCTGCACGCGGAGAACTTGAGCTCCGGCGTTCCGGCTTTGTTCAGGGCAGGGCTCGTTATTTTGTTCGCCTTGAAGTGGAAGGGAACCGCAACCACTCCGGAGGGAATACCGCCGAGCTTGGCCCTCATTCTAATTTTCCCGCGCCTAGTCTCGATCTCAACCCAGTCGCCGTCGTGGATTCCAAGCCTCTCCGCGTCGCTTCTGTTTATCAGCGCCCTGGGCTCTCCCATCAGCCTGACGAGAGATGGGCTCCTGAGGGTCATTTCACCTGTGTTGTAGTGGCTTATCAGCCTGATTGTCGTAAGTATGAAGGGGTACTCGTAGTCCGGCCTCTCCCAGGGCTGCACCTGCTCCACAGCGATGAACCTGGCCTTTCCATCTGGCGTTGAGAACTCCCAAGTGTGGAGCCTCTTCTTCGGAAGGAATATCCCCTCTGGGTTCTTCAGTTCCTCAACGCTCCTTTCCTCCAGCGAGGGGAAGAGGCGGAAGTATTCCCCCGTTATCTCTTCAACGCTCGAATAGTTGAACCCGGGCAAACCCAGGGCCCTGCCGAGCATGGTAAGTATCTCCCAGTCGGGCTTGGAATCACCCATCGGCTCGCAGATCTTATGGCTCCACTGAATCCTTCTTTCGCTGTTCATGTAGCTTCCGGACTTCTCGCAGAAGGCACTCGCAGGAAGAACGTAGTGGGCGTAGCGGGCAGTCCTGCTCATGAAAACGTCCTGAACAACGAGGAGGTCGAGCTCTCTGAGGGCGTCTCTCACCCTGAGGAAGTCCGCCTCACTGACCGCAGGGTTTTCCCCGACTATGTAGAGCGCTTTAATATCGTTGCTCTTTATCGCATCCCAGAGCTCCGTGAGGTAGAGCCCGCGCTCCGTCGGGAGGTCTTCCACACCCCATATCTTTGCCACACGCTTTCTAAAGCGCTCGTCGGTCAGCGGGACGTAACCCGGCAGGAACTCGCTCAGCGCACCCATGTATGCCGCTCCCTGGACGTTGTTCTGACCGCGCATGGGGTATAGACCACCTTTTTCCCCGATATAGCCCAGGAGGAGTGCTATGTCTATAACGGCAATGACGTTCTCAACGCCTGAAACGTGCTGTGTCAAACCCATACCCCACATTATCGCGCCGCTTCCGGCCAAGGCAAAGGTTCTCGCAACTTCTCTGATAGTTTCAGCCGGAATTCCCGTTACCTTCTCCGCGTACTCCGGAGTGTACTTCATTACCGCCATCCTTACCTCGGAGAAGCCGGCGGTTCTGGTCTTTATGAACTCCTCATCGTAGAGCTCCTCCCGGATTATGACGTTCATAACCGCGTTTGCGAGGGCTATGTCGGTCCCCGGACGGATGATCAGCTTATAATCCGCGAAGGCCATCGTTCTGGTTTCCCTGACGTCGACGACGATTATTTTAGCACCTTTCCTCCTGGCCTTCAGGATGTAGTCCATGACAACCGGGTGTGTCTCGGCCGGGTTGTAGCCCCAGAGGAGTATGACCCCGAACCTCTCCAAGTCTTTGTAGGGGCTGGTCTGCGCCCCCGCTCCAACGGTCATCTTGAGGGCGTGAACGCTCGCCTCGTGGCAGAGACGGGCGCAGTTGTCTATGTTGTTCGTGCCGAAGAGCCTCGCTATCTTCTGGAGGAGGTAGTTTTCCTCGTTGCTCACCTTCGATGAGGCTATGAAAGCCACAGCGTCTGGACCGTACAGCTCGCGGATTTCGAGGAGCTTGCCCGCTATCTCCTCGATGGCCTGCCCCCAGCTTATTGGTCTTATCTTAGAGCCTTCACGCTTCAGGGGGCGCCCGAGCCTGTCCCTGGAAAGAACGAACTCCGTTGCGTGGAGACCCTTGGGGCAGAGCTTGCCCCTGTTGGGTTCACCTTGGTACGGTTTGACTCTCATCGTCTTGGGATCAACGAGAAGTCTGCAGCCAAAACCGCAGTAGGGACACACGACAGTCTTGGGCTCGCTCACGCTACCACCGATAAACATATACACGGCAAGAATAAAAAGATTTCCGGAAGAAATTTATGAAAAAATGTTCAAGTCAGAGGGCCTTCTCCAGGAAGTATTCATGGACTCTGGTATCGGAGGTCAGCTCCGGGTGGAACTCAAGGCCGATGATGTTGTCCCCCTCGACGCCAACAACCCTATTGCCGAGCCACGCTATCGGCCGGACTTTATCGTTCAGGAGTTCGACTATGCGGGGCGCGCGAATGAAAACCCCTGGGAACGGCTCGTCGCTGAAGGCGAGCTTTATTGGAGCCTCGAAGCTGTCCACCTGCCTGCCGTAGGCGTTTCTGTTAACGCGAACGTCGAGAAGCTCGAGGAACCTCTGCTCCGGAGTGGCACCGATTATCTTCTTCGAGAGCATTATCAAACCGGCGCAGGTTCCCATTATCGGCAGACCTTCCTCACCGAGCTTCCTCATAGGCTCAAGGAGGCCGTTCTTCAGCATGAGCCTTGAGATTGTCGTGCTCTCACCGCCGGGGATTATGATTGCCGAAATGTTTTCGAGCTGCCCCGGCTTCCTGAGCCAGACCACCTCCCCGGTAACGCCGAGGTTTTTCAGGGCATTCCTTGTCGCCTCGATGTGTTCGCCCACATCACCCTGAAGGCCTATAACACCCACCCTGACCATTCTCACCACCCCACAAATAAATAAAAAGAGATCAGACACCCCTCTCCTCGAGGCGAACTTCCAGTTCTTCGATGTCCTGACCCTTCATAGGCTCTCCTATTTCCTTGCTTATCTCAACGAGAACGTCCGGCTCGTCCCAGTGGTTTACCGCTTCAACTATCGCCCTCGCCATCTTCTCCGGGTTGGAGCTCTTGAAGATTCCCGAACCCACGAAGACGCCGTCCATTCCCATCTGCATCATCAAAGCTGCATCTGCCGGAGTGGCAACTCCTCCGGCGGCGAAGTTGACGACCGGAAGGCGGCCGAGCTTCTTTATCTCCAGGAGGACCCTGTAGAGGCCATCAACTATCTCACGGTAGGTGTGGTGGCCGTAAATCGGCTCATTCTCAAGTACTTGCCTTGGTAGACCGCTGATTTCCCTGACCTCAAAGGCCAGCCTGAGGTAGGGCTCAGCGAACTTTTCGGCTACGTTGTAGACCTGCTCGTCGGTCATGCGCTGGATTAGTGCTATGTTGTCTCTCAGAAGACGAACGTGCCTCACGGCCTCGACGATGTTTCCGGTTCCGGCTTCGCCCTTCGTCCTCATCATCGCGGCCCCTTCCCATATTCTCCTCACTGCCTCTCCAAGGTTCCTGTTGCCGCAGACGAATGGAACAGAGAAGTCCCTCTTGTCTATGTGGAAGAAGGGATCTGAGGGCGTTAGGACTTCACTCTCGTCGATCATATCAACTCCCAAAGCCTCAAGAATTCTCGCCTCGGCGACGTGGCCAATTCTAACCTTTGCCATGACTGGAATCGTCACGGCGTCCATTATCTCCTGGATCTTCTCTATCGGGGCCATTCTTGCAACGCCACCGGTTTTTCTGATGTCGGCCGGAACACGGTGAAGGGCCATAACTGAGACGGCTCCGGCTTCCTCCGCCACATGGGCCTGATCGGCGTTGGTGACGTCCATTATGACGCCGCCCTTGACCATCTTTGCGAAGCCCCTCTTGAGCCTCTCAGTCCCCTTACTCTCGATAACGTCAAGCTTTCCCATTTCGACCACCTTTTCAAGTTTTGGCTTGCAATAAATTCAAGGAAAAACTTGAATATAAACCTTATCAAGGAAGGGATTTAGAAAGATCAAAAAGATATCAAAGGAATTGAGAGAAAGGTGAAAAACCTTCTTTCAAAGCTTTTCAATCATCTCAAGGCTAACATCGAAGTTCTTGACTGAGTGCGTGAGGTAGCCGAGGCTTATGACGTCCACATCCAGGGCCGCGTACTCCTCGATGTTCTCCGGAGTTATTCCCCCCGAAACCTCGATCTTCACCCCATCACGCAGATCCTCGCGCTTTAAAGCCTCTATCGTCTCGGTGATTTCCCCGGGCGTCATGTTGTCGAGCATAACCACGTCCGCGCCGGCCCTTGCCGCTCTAAGGGCATCCTCAAGGATCTCAACCTCAACCTCAACGATCTTGTAAACGCTGAAGGCCTTAGCGCGCCTTATCGCTTCCTCCAGCGAAACCAGAGCAAGGTGGTTGTCCTTTATGAGTATCGCGTCGCTCAGCGAGAAGCGGTGTGGCTCGCCGCCGCCTATGAGTATCGCCTTCTTATCCAACGGCTTGAGGAGGGTTTTCCTAGTTCCTGCAACACGGACCCTAGGATTCACAGCCTTAACCTTATCGACCAGCCTTCTGACCTCCGTCGCGATTCCGCTCATCCTGCCCATTACGTTCAGGGCGGTTCTCTCGACAAGGAGTATGGAGAGCGCGTCGCCAGACAGCTCCAGGATGACGTCCCCTCCCTTCACCCTCTCTCCATCGTGCTTTTTGACCCCAACTTCAACCCCGAAGTGTTCGAACAGGGCTTTGGCCTCCTCAACGCCCGCTATAATCCCCTCCTGCTTGGCTATGATCATCGCCATAGCCTTGGTTCCCTCCGGAACCACCGCCTCGCTCGTGACGTCGCCGAAGGGGGCATCCTCACGTAGGAATCCCAGGAGATAGTCAAGTGAAACCATGAACCCACCTCCATCCTGAACTGGTAACGGTCCTTTATCTCTATTTCTATATCCTGCACCACTCCCCGTGAAAGAATGCCTTTTATTCTTATGAGCGAATTTAAGTGGGGAACATTATGATAAAGAAAGCCGTCATTCCAATAGGGGGCGAGGCAACGCGGTTGCGGCCGCTCACCATCGAAACCTCAAAGGGGCTCGTGAGGCTTTTGAACAAGCCCATCTTGGAGCACTCCATTCTAAATCTCGCGCGCGACGGTATCGAGGAGGCCTACCTTGGGGTGAAGGGATACGTAAACTACACCTCACTCTTCGACTACTTCCGTGAGGGGTACTGGCTCAGAAAGAAGTACGGGCTTGAAAAGGAGGTGAGGATCCGTTATATGCCGCGTTACGAGAGCACGACCAACGGCGATGCCGTCTGGTACACGATGCACTACTACGGTATAAAAGAACCCGTGGTGGTGATCCAGGGCGACAACATCTACCGGATGGACTTGAAGAAGATGTTCAAATGGCATCAGAAAAAGAAAGCCTTTATGACCATAGCCCTCCAGCCCGTCGACGACGTTGCTGGATTCGGCGTTGCAAAGGTTAATGGGGACTACAGGATAGAGTACTTCATCGAGAAGCCCTCACCGGAGGACGCCCCAAGCAATCTCGCCAACACTGGCATCTATCTGCTCTCAGAGAACTTCTGGGAGTTCCTCAATGAAGCCTGGGCAAAGGAGATGGTGAATGGGAAGAAACTCGACTTTGGGGGTGACATCATCCCCGCCCTGATAGAACACGGGTATGATGTCTACGGTTACCCTATGGAGGGCTACTGGTTCGACGTCGGGACTCCGGAGCGCTATCTAAACGCGGCAATGTATCTCCTCCGCAACCTCTCATCCGAAGACATGGATGCCTCCGAAGTAACCAAGGACGTTCATATGCAGGGCAGGTCCAAGATGTCCGAGGGACTCCGCCGCCGGGTGCGGGACATGATAAAGCGGGGAGAACTCCTAGTGGAAGGGAGGGTTCTCCTAGGGAGGCACATCTCCATAGGGAGCGGTACCGCCCTCGAAGATGCCGTGGTGGACAATTACTCCATCATCGGAATGAATTCAGAGATCCTCCACTCGGTCGTCATGGACAGGGTGAAGATGGGCAGCAACGTCCGGGTGATGAACTCAATAGTGGGCAGGCACGTCGAGATCGGCGACAACGTCAGGATGGTAAACTCCGTCATAGGGGACAACGCGGTGGTGAGCGACAACGTCAGGATGTACAACGTCAAGATATGGCCCCACGAGTTCGTTGAGAGGGGGGCAACACTTGAACACTACACTGTGAGGAGCATGAGCGTACCGAAGAAGTAAGGAGGAGGGCTTACGGGGAACAAAAGGGGAACTCAGCTGAGCTCCAGCATCCTCTCTATCGCTTTTCTGGCCCTCTCCGCTATCTCGGTTGGAACCTCAACGGAGTACTTCATGTCACGGAGAGACTCGTAGACGTGGTGGAGGGTTATCGCCTTCATACCGATACACGTCGCGTCATCCTTCGCGGGGTGGAACTTTATCTCAGGGTGAAGCGTCTGAAGGCGGTAGACCATCTCCCTCTCCGTGAAGACGACCCACTCATCGTGCTCTGGCGCACGTTTTATCATTCCACCGGTGGAGACTATGATGTCTGCCCTTTCCTGCACCCCCGGTGCGCATTCCGGGTGAACCATCAGCCTAGCGTTGGGGTAGAGCTTCCTGGCACGTTCGACGTCCTCGACGGTGAACTTCCTGTGGACGTAGCAGTGGCCGTACTCCGGCACGGGGATGACCTTCTTACCGGTCTGTCTGGCAACATAGCTCGCTAGGTTCTTATCCGGGCCGAAGATGACCACGTCGGAATCGAGCTTTTCAACGATTTTGACGGCGTTGGCAGAGGTAACCGTTACGTCGGCATAGGCCTTCGTCTCGGCTGTGGTGTTCACGTAGAGAACCACCGGCGCGTCTGGGTACTTCCTCTTCGCCTCCAGAATGTGCTCGACCTTCAGCATGTTGGCCATCGCGCAGGTTGCCCTTCTGCTCGGGAGCAGAACGGTCTTTTCAGGGTTGAGGATTTTCGCGGTCTCGGCCATGAAGTCAACTCCCGCAAAGACTATGACATCGGCGTCCGTCTTCACGGCCTTTCTCGCCAGCTCAAGGCTGTCACCCAGAAAATCCGCTATGTCCTGAACTTCAGGGAGCTGGTAGTTGTGGGCCATTATTATAGCGTTCCGCTCCTCTTTGAGTCTGAGGATTTCCTCAACAAGCCGTTTCATCTTCATTTTCTCACCCGCAGAGGGGATAAGGGAAGGGAATTAAAAGGGTTTTTGGACACCTTTGGTTAGAGATGACAGCTCCCGTCAAAGAAACTCGGCCTCTCGAAGGTCTTCCTCATAACCGGGAAGTCCTCACGGTAGTGTGCCCCCCTGCTCTCCTCCCGGACCAATGCACACTCAAGGACTCCCCTGGCGAGCAGCTTTAACCTAGGGTCTGCCTCTATACCCTCAAGCTCCCTGAGGCCCTCCCTGAGGGTCTTCGCGCTCCTGACGATTCCGGCTTTCTCCCAGAGGAGTTCCCTCAGTGAGTCAACGTCTCCGGCCTCGTAGCCGTGATAGCCCGGCCCCTTAACTCCTCTGCACCTCGGCCCGTCCCTCACTATTGTCCTCGCAACCTCAAGGCCGGAAACGAGGCACTCAAGGAGGGAGTTGCTGGCCAGCCGGTTTGCACCATGGAAGCCGCTGGAGGCGGCCTCACCTACTGCATAGAGGTTTCTGATGGCGGTCCGGTACCAGGGGTCGACCGCTGTCCCTCCCATCGTGTAGTGGGCTATCGGGGAAACAGGAATGGCATCCTTTAACGGATCCGTGCCGTCCTTGACCAGGAAAGTGTATATCTGGGGGAAGCTTTTCTTGAAGTCCCCTACCCCCGTGGCGTCCAAGTAGACCCTCTTCCCCTCCCGCATCTTCCTGTATATCGCCCTCGCAACGATGTCCCTCGTTGAGAGCTCATTCACGAAACGCTCACCGTCCTCGGTCACAAGCCTCGCCCCCGCACCGCGGACGGCTTCGCTTATCAGGAAGACGCCCCTTTTTCCAATGTAGCCGGTTGGATGGAACTGGACAAACTCCAAATCGCGAGCGGGGGCGCCTTTCAATATGGCGTCCCCTATGAGGAGGCCGATGTTCGTTGGGGATCCAGCCGTGAACTTGAAGAGGCCAGAGAAACCGCCGGAAGCTATCACCGTTGCATCAAAGGGCAGGAACTCGCCGTTGAGGAAGACACCGTAAGCCTTTTCCCTCTTTATCGCCAGCTCCTCGGCCGTTCCTTTGACGAACTGAACTCCGAGTTCCTTGGCGCGGAGATAGAGAAGCTTGGTGACGTGCTTCCCGGTCTCGTTCTTTATTGTGAAGACCCTATGGAACGAGTGGCCACCTTCAGTCTCGCTAGCCTCAAACTTCAGGCCGAGCGAGAGAAGGAAATCATAGGCTTCACTCGCCTTCGAAATTACGCTCCACACAACCTCCTCGTCGTTGAGGTACTTCCCGGCTCGGATTGTGTCGAAGACGTGGGCTTCTAGGGAATCCCCCCTCAGAACGGGAAAGGCTATTCCCGCCTGAGCCAGGTGGGAGTTGCTCTTCTTGATTCCGGGACCGATGAGTGTAACTTCAAAGCCCTTCTTTGCCAATGCTATCGCCGAGGTGAGACCAGCTACCCCCGTGCCAATGATTCCAATTTTCATCAAACCACCGGAAGAAGAAGAGGGGGAAAGCTTAAACGGTTTTCTCTAAGCCAAAGAGCAACGCCGGTATATCCCTAACCCGCTCATCGGTGTAGTTGATGAACCGCTTGAGGACTTCATAGATTCTGAAAAACTTTTCCTCAGTCTCGTCCTTTGGTCTTTCACCTCTATCGGCGCGGGCGAAGACTTCAGCTACGCTGAACTTCTCGGCGAGAATTCTCGGGGTTTCTTCTTCCATCAGTGTGTTTATGAAGTGGTAGACGTTAAAGGTCCTCTCCTTATCAACTGGATAGAGCCTTCTAACGAGCTCAAAGGCCCGAAGTATCGTTCTTTACAAGTTTTTCAGCATCTAGTTCCTGAAGTGCCTTTTGGTACTCCTCCCCCAGTTCCTTTGTGAGTTCATCCTCCTTCCAGCTCGCCTCCCAGAGGTCAAGTTTTCTGAATCTTTTTCTCGGATTTTTAATGTAAACAGCCCCCTCATCACCGTCCACGATGATCTCGTCGCCTTCCCGAATAGCTTCCACGTCCACACCGGTAACGCACGGGATTCCGAGCTCCCTTGCTATTATCGCCGGATGGGAGAGAACGCTCTCGACCTTCGTAACTATGGCCAAGGCTTTCATAAAGAGGCTGTAGTATTCAGCGTGGAGCACATAGGTGACGAGTACTCCTCCCCTTGGGAAAACCCTCTCGGCTTCTTCAGGTGGCTGGTCGTCGAGAACGAAATGGGCCTTCCCCTTTACCCTTCCCGGACTCGCCGGAATTCCTCTAAGCCTGTACCATCCCCCGGGAACCTTTGTTTTCTCCGGCTTTGAGGCAAAGACCGTTACCTCCCTCGACTGGAGGAGCCATAGAGTTCCGTCGTAGGCCCACTCGATATCCTGAGGTTTGCGGAAGAGCTCTTCAACTTCGAGACCAGTTTCGATCAGCTCCCTCATTAGGGGGTCTTTGACCTTGGTGGAGTCGCGTGGGAGAAGGATACGCTTGCCGCTCTCCCTTCCTCCGACAAGCTCCTCGGGAGAACCTTCCACAAGCTCGACTAATGCCCTATCAGGCTCGTTTGGAGAGCGGGTAAAGAGCACTCCGGAGAGCTTTGGGTTTACCTGCCTCTGTACTATGACCGCCATCTTTACCTCATCCTTAATCCCGAGGCGCTTCATGTACTCCTTCACGCGCCTTGACTCTGCGCTCTTAAAAATTCGCTCAATTGCTCGGATTAATTCATCGAAAGAGCTAACTCCCGTTACGCTTTCAAAAACACCGGCAAAACTCGCCCCAGGACTGTCCTCAACCGTTGCCGAGCTTCTCACAACGACGGGAAACTTGCCCTCAAGGACGTACGGGGAGTGGAAATACTCCTTAATCTCATCGATGAGGTCCTTCGACAAGCTTCCTGTTTCTTTCCAGAGCTCATAGGCCTTCGTGGTGACCACGAAGCCTTCGGGAACGTTGAAGTACCTCGTTAGAAGCGAGAGGCGGTGTGCTTTGCCACCGATTTCTTCGATTGAGCCTCCTGCAGAGAGCGTGCGAACGAACATTCACGTCACCGAGCATCATCTGTTAGAGATCTAAAATAATATTTAGCAACTTCGGGATGTTTAAATAATCTAAAAAATTTTTCTTTTAATATTTCCATACTATAACAATCTGGATTAGTTAAATCTCCTGTTTTTAGAAATGCATTATAACTGCATCCTCCCCCACAGATCAATGCAAGCTCGCAATTTTTGCATTTTTCGATGCTAAAGATATTCCTTTTTCTGTATAAGTGAAAGTTCTCATTTAGTTCAAAGGTTGGATAATATTTACCAATACTAAGCTCTTTCATTCTCAAAGCACTCATACAAGTGTACAGATCTCCATAGGGGTCATAAAATATTTGCCTGTAATGTGCAGGGCAATTATAAAACTGTGGAATCCAAACACCATCATAAAACTTGGCAAATATACCATCGAATATTCTAAAAACTTTTGTTATTAAATCATTACTGAATAGATCTAGAATCTCATTACATGATAAGCTTGGGTTAAAATAACAGGGACCAAATTTATCCCTGACCGGAGCTAAGTAAAATCGAACGTTTTCTTTATTTATCCATTCTCTTTTAATGTAAAATCTTGCAAGTTCCCCTAAATATTTAATATTTTCCCTGCTGACATTAGTCCTTAAATCAACCTTAAATTCAGCCTCAATGACTTTTTCAATATTCGAAATTGTTCTTTCAAATGCTCCTTTATACCGATATGAGTCATGAATTTCTTTCGGACCATCAATCGTAGTTTGTATTAAAGCTATTGAATCCCTATAGGACTCAAGGAGGGGCAGATAATAATCCAAATCAATTCCATTTGTCATGATTATAAATTTATATCCATACAATGATCCACTCTCAAAAATGTGCTTAACGATTCCGTAGAGTCTTTTCTGGAGAGGCTCCCCACCATAGAGTTGAATATACCGGATTTTGCTCTTTTTGTTGTCAACTTCCCCATTATCAAACTTTAAAATTGCCTTAAAGATTTTATCCACATGTTCTTTCGTTAAGTCTCCCCTCTTTTTTATGTGTCTTTGGTAACAGTAGGAACAATTAAGATTGCAGGTGTACGTCACAACAATAATGTGGTAATTGTTTGAGTAAATATTGTCCCAGAGCCAATTAAAATGCTCTTCAAGCTCTTTGTTATCGAATTTATCAATTATAAAACCAAACTGCCGTAAAATAGATAAAATGCTATTGTCCAATCTGGGGTGCTCCGTCTCAAGCTCGTTTAATGCTTCACTATCGACTTTTATCATTGATCCATTTTTAGTGTTTATCAGCAGATACTCACCATTGCCGAGATTTATTTTGACAACAAATGGACTAATCATTCTCGTCCCCCCTTAGAGAGAGCCAAAGCTTTATGTATTCAAACAAATATTTGGTCTCTTCACAATAGGGTTTATACAAGGTTCCATGAGTTCTATACGCCTCCATTGGACATCCTCCTGAGCATAAAAGGGATAGTTTGCAGTTAAAACATTCTTTTATCTTGCTTGCTGTTCGATTCTTCCAAAGATAATAGTTTACGTTTAATTTAAACTCTGGATAATAAGTGCCAACGCTGAATCTTTTATCTCCTAGAACATAATCACAAGAGTAAACATCTCCCCTAGGATCAAATATTAGAACATTTGGATTAACTCCCCCACAGTATCTCAATCTTGCAGGAATTGGGGTTCCTGATGAGAGAGCATTGAGAAGATTCGCATAAAACACGTCAAACTCATAAATCAAGACATCTTTCAGTCTGTGCTCTTTTATTATTTTAAACACCCTCTCAAAATATTCTTTTGGAGTTAAAGCAAGTGGATATCTAACCCCAGAGCGTTCATTAACTCGTTTTAATAAAATTGTGGCGTTTATTTCATTATTATTAAGCTCATTAACGAGCTGTGGGATGTAGTTGATATTTTGGGCATCCACATT
>Ga0256840_1001113_pt1 | contig 25900 bp, 21 predicted proteins | sample 355202metaG_FD_185969 | JGI IMG/M metagenome (GOLD analysis project Ga0256840, IMG submission 185969) | Hydrothermal vent microbial communities from Mid Atlantic Ridge, Atlantic Ocean - 355-202 | ecosystem: Environmental > Aquatic > Marine > Hydrothermal vents | place: Atlantic Ocean: Mid... | reverse complement strand
ACTTTAATTGGGCAACTGTGTGTACATGATTTACACGATAGGCAGGTGTTTAGTGATTCGTAGAGTTCATTTTCTAAAGACACTAGCGTTGCGGTATTTGTATTCGCATTATCCGATGAAAGCCGCAACCACTCTCTCAACATTGAGGCACGCCCTTTTGGCGATTGACGCTTATCCTTGGTTGCTTTATAACTTGGGCACATCGCCTCACTTGCATCCCAACTAAAGCAAGCTGCATTACCATTACACAACATTGCTGTCTTAAATTCATTTGCCTGATTATCTAATACTTGGGTATCGAATTGACCACGAAAAGGCACATTGTCTATTGCCGTAACATCGGCAACATCACCGGTTGGCGTGGCTAATTTTCCGGGGTTAAAAATATTGTGCGGATCAAATACTGCTTTGATTTCTCGCAGTAATGGATAAAGTTTTTCGCCAAAAAACAATGGCGAATACTCACCTCGATAACCGCGCCCGTGTTCACCCCAAAGTAGTCCGCCGTATTCTTTGGCTAAATGTGCCACCTCGTCGGTAATCGTTCTTAATAGTTTTTGATCCTTTTCTTGCTTCATATTCAATGTCGGGCGAACATGAAGACAACCCACATCCGCATGACCATACATGCCATAGGCTAAACCGTGTTTATCTAAAATCTTGCGGAATTTTTTAATAAAGGCTGGCAGTTTTTCGGGTGGAACGGCGCAATCTTCGACAAAGGCGATGGCTCTACGCTCGCCTTCTAATGCCGCTAATAATCCAACTGAGCGTTTACGAATATTCCAAAGACTGCTAATAACTTTTGGACTGGTTTCAACCAAATGCGTGATAACACCATATTCCACACTTGTCTCGCCAATAATTTTGCTTAGTTTTTGACATTGCTTTTTTAATTCGTTTTCTGAATCTGCCGTTACCTCAATAAAATTAGAGCCCTTAATCTTGCTCGTTAATGAAATACCGCTAAAAGAGCTTTCAACGTCTTGCCAGAGTGTATCTTGCTGTGCAATTTTCAGAATCTTGTCATCCAGCACTTCGATGGCTGTTGGCTCGGCTTTTAGTAAATGAAAAATATGCTCTAAGGTATTATCAAAATCATCATAAAGTACCGCGACCAATGCTCTAAATTTTGGTTTTTTAATCACGCGAATAGTGATTTTTTTCGTTAGCGCTAATGTCCCTTCTGAACCTGCCAATAAATAGGCTAGTTTTAACTGCCCACACTCATCTAATACGTGCTCAAGGTTGTAGCCTGTCAAACCACGGTTCATGTTTGGGAAGATCTTTTTTATTTCTGCTTTATTTTCATATAGAACATCAAAAACCTTCTGTTCAACAGCATTTTTTAATGGTTTTAATAGCCCACCCCCCCTCTTTAATGCCGATTTGTATTTCTTTTCTTCTACTTTAAAGTCCGAACCATCTGATAAAACCACATCGAGCGATTGTATATAATCAGAAGTCTTACCATATACACGCGAGCCTTTACCCGATGCATCGGTTGCGACCATTCCACCAAGCGTTGCACGTGAAGAGCTAGAAACATCAGGCGGGAAAAACAGCTCATGCTCGCTAAGAAAAGCATTGAGTTGATCCAAAACCACACCCGGCTCCACGGTGACTTGCATTGCCTTTTCATCAAGCTTAATAATATTATTGAGGTAGCGCGAGGTGTCCAATATCAAACTTTCATTGAGCGATTGACCGTTAGTACCTGTACCGCCGCCACGAGCAACGATGGATAGTTTTGATTCTGGATTTTCTGAAACGTGCTCGGCTAATAATACCACTAAGCAATTAATATCATCTGCGATTCGTGGATAGATAATTGCCTGCGGAATGACTTGATATACACTGTTATCAGTAGAAGCAACTATACGCGCGCCGTAGCTATCTTCTATATCGCCTTGGAATTTTGATTGCTTTAGTGCCTGTAAAAAATCAATCGTTGATACGTTTATTGTTGGCGAAAAGATCATTATAAAACAGTGATGCCGAGCGCCTTTAAAGCAGACGCTAATGATTCTTTCTGAATTTTTTCATAGAGTGTAAAACTATCAATGACCGATGTACCCAATGCCTTTTCAAAACTTTTTTGGTTTGGACTTTGTTTGATTTGCTTCTTTTCATCGCCTTCATTAGAAAGATTTGATGAAAAAATTCCTGCCGCACTTACTGGCAAAAAATCTTCATAAATAATCGGCGATATTATTAAATATCCATCATCGAGCAACTGATTAATACTTAGTGGGTCAGCATAGCTGTCTGGCTTAGACACAGCTGTGTATTGATAGTAAGCGAGTTTTTTATCGTGTAGTTCTTTGTCAGTATCAGGAAATTTTAAGAATGCCTTTTGTAACGCATTTTCATAGGCATCCTTTTTATTTGCTCGTGCTTCATTGAGCAATTCATCGTAAAGCTTTCTACCTTTTGGTGTCAGTGCAACTCCACGCTGCTCAACTTCACCGAAGCGCGCCGTATGCGTGCCTTGTTCTCCATCAGTGAAAATCACTGATTCTTCTAACGCTATAAAACTGGTCTGGCGCAATAAGATAGGGCATTGTCGACGAGGTGCACCTTCTACAATTTCTTTTGCTTTAAAACTTTTTGAAAGTTCCGTTTGCAAGGCATCAATATCTAATGATCGGGGTGTGAGGTGGTTGATGTGTGAACCTTTAAATGAAACCACATCTGCAATTAAGCGATGTGTTTCATTGAGCTGATTATACGTTTGGCTATCGACCTGTGCTTGTTGATGCCAGCGAAATACTTCTAGCGCTTCAGCTATAAATTGCTGTGATTGTTCTTCCGTTAAGCCGTTCTGTTTTTCATGGCTTTCAATTTGTGCCAGTAACGCTTCTGAAAAAATATTGCGGTTGGCTAATGCTGCTTCTGCTGTTTGGCGTAGGGCTTCATCTTCAATTAAGTCTAGGCGTAATAATGAGGTGAATATTCTAAACGGATTTGCTTTGATGCTGTCTAAATCAGTAGGGCGAAATGCGGTTGAATGAACAGGAATACTGGCAATGCTAAGATCATAATAATCTACGGGGAACATTCCCATCACCGCAAATAATCGGCGCATGGTTGATAACTCTTTTGCTGTGCCTAAGCGAATTGCTCCGTGACGTTCGCACTCCAGCAGTTTGTTTTTTATTAATGGATACTGATCTGGTTTAGATACAATTTCACTCTCATTTAATGATTTTACCAAATCACATAATGTTGCATATTGCGGTACTTCATCGCGATACATCTTAGACATTTCTAATGCAAATTGTGTGCGAATATTATCTGCTGATTGAATATTCATAAAAGTGTATTAGTGACTGCCTCTTGATACTAAAAATAAACCTGCACCAATCATAATACTACCCGCTGTTCGATTGAGCTTTTTTAGTGCACTCCCGGATTTTAGATGTTGGCGCACAGAAGATGCTGCTACCGCCACAAACATCAAGCCTGCCAGTAAAGCAAAGAAGGTTAAAATACTTATTTGAATAATATCTTGCCTATTAAGTACTGTCAGATCAATAAATGTAGGAAGGAATGCGATGTAAAAAAGTATCACTTTTGGGTTTGATGCTGATATTAGAAAGCCCTGTGTTAATCCGCTTATCCAGCTTTTTTTAGCAGAGATATTATTTGTTTTATCAACTTTAATGCTGGTATCAACATCCGCTGTCCACATTTTCCAACCAAGATAGATTAAATAAGCTGCGCCGATAAATCGAATTACTGTAAATAACCCACCATAGTTTTCTGCAATCGTGGCCAAGCCAAAAGTGGATAAAATTAGATAAATAATATCGCTGGCGATGATCCCTATCGTCATCGGTAAGCAAGCCCATGCGCCAGAAACTAAAGCGCGAGCGAGTAGGGCAAATGTTCCTGGCCCAGGTGTAATTGCGAAGATGAAGATAGCGATAAAAAAGGTGGCTGATGCTTCTAGTGACATGGAGATTCCTACAAATCGGCATAAAACAGGGGAGGTGGACTATAAAACCCTATTTATTATAGTCCACCCCCCCTGTTTTATGCCGATTTGTAGGCATTTTATGCTTCGAAATGCTTCAATTTAATCAATTTGCAATGGTTTTTTATTTCCCAATACAAAAATTACTGAATATCTCACCCAAAAGGTCATCTGATGTGAATCGCCCTGTGATTTGACCTAGTTCATCCTGCGCTAAACGCAATTCTTCTGCCATTAACTCACCTGCGTTGAACTGCACAAGTTGCATTTCGGCATTATCGACAAATTCTTGAGTTCTTTCTAAGGCGTAAAGGTGACGACGACGAGCAATAAAGCTGTCTTCGTTATTTTGTTGATAGCCCATACGCTCTTTTAGCTCTGTTTTTAGTTCTTCTATGCCTGTTTTGTGTTTAGCTGATATATAAATTTCATCACCGTGCTTTCCTGCTTTTTGGTCGCTTAAATCTATTTTATTGTGTACTTTTAAGACGGCTAGACCTTGGGGGAGCTTGTTAAGTATTTCTTGATGATAATCATCTTTATCTACTTGTTGGGATGCTTCTACCAATAATAGAGCAAGATCAGCCTTTTCTACCGCTTGCCATGCTCGCTCGATACCTATTTTTTCTACAGGGTCATCGCTGTCTCGTAAACCTGCGGTATCTACCAAATGCAGTGGCATTCCATCAAGGCTGATTGATTCGTGTAGTACGTCACGCGTTGTACCTGCAATGTCTGTCACAATGGCCGTTTCATTACCAGCAAGAGCATTAAGCAAGCTGGATTTACCTGCATTGGGTTTGCCAATGATAACTAAGTGCAAACCGTTTCTTAATAGACTGCCTTGTTTGGCTTTGTTTGTGATATCTAAAAGCTGTTGTTTGATGTCGTTTAAACGGTCTAATACCTTTTTGTCTGCAAGAAAATCAATTTCTTCTTCAGGGAAGTCTAGCGCCGCTTCGACATACACCCGCATTTCAATCATTTTTGTTAGTAGTGAATTAATCGCTACTGAAAAATCACCTTGCAATGAGCGTAATGCAGAACGTGCTGCTTGCTCTGAGCCTGAATCTATCAAGTCGGCTATTGCTTCAGCTTGAGCAAGGTCTAATTTATCATTTAAAAAAGCTCGTTCTGAAAACTCACCCGGTTTAGCTAATCTTGCGCCGAGCTCTAAACAGCGTTTGAGCAACATATCCATCACGATATGCCCACCATGACCTTGTAGCTCTAGTACGTGTTCACCCGTAAATGACTTAGGGGCAGGAAAATAAATAGCGACACCATCATCCAGTGTTTCTGATGACTTATCTTTAAATAAACGGTGTGAGGCTTTAAAAGGGGAGGGTAGGGAGCCTAAAATTTTCTCTGCAATTTCTGGCACTTGTGACCCAGAGATTCTGATAATACCAACACCGCCACGACCTGATGGCGTGGCAACGGCGGCGATTGTATCTATAGTGTTATTGTTTTCATCCATAATTTATTTTTTGATGAATACCTATAGTTGTATAATAGATTATGATTATCCAAATGCCATAAAAATAAATAACAATGAAAATACCAAACAAAAACCTATGAACGTTTTATACCATTCTTTGGTGAAAGCAATTAAATAAACACTTCCTATCGCCATAAGGTAAATAAAGAAAATTCCTGTTCTTGCTCTTACTATACCTATACTTTTACCTTCAAAGATTAAGCTTTGAGCTTTATTATAAGCACTAAACCAATCAACTGTCGCTGTAAAAACTAAACTATAAAAAACTATTAAAATCAGTCCTGCAACAATTCTAAAAATCATTATATTTCAGTAATTAACTAGTCATCACCTATAATTTTTTTAGTAATAAACCACTGTTGTGCAATTGAAAGAAGATTATTCACAACCCAGTAAAGTACCAACCCAGCAGGGAAGAATAGGAACATCACGGTAAACACAACGGGTAAATACATAAATATTTTCTGTTGCATTGGGTCTTGCATTACAGGTGGATTAAGCTTTTGCTGGAACCACATACTAGCTCCCATGATGAGTGGCAATATAAAGTATGGGTCCATTATCGATAAATCTTTATACCAAAGTATCCACGGTGCTTGGCGTAACTCTACGCTTTCTTGTAATACCCAATACAACCCCATAAACACAGGCATCTGAATCAGCATGGGCAAACAACCACCAAGAGGATTTATCTTTTCCTTTCGGTAAAAAGCCATGGTTTCTTTCTGCTTGGCTTGTGGGTCATTTTTATACTTTTCACTAATAGCTTTTATTTTTGGAGCCATTTTCTTCATTTTAGCCATTGAGCGATAACTGATTGCTGAAGGATAGAAGAAAATAATCTTAATAAAGAGCGTTAGTAAAATTATCGTCCAGCCCCAGTTGCTTACGATATTTCTATTAATAAAGCTCATTACTGCAAATATGGGTTTTGAGACAAACGCAAATACACCGTAATCTACAGTTAAATCTAAGCCTTTAGATATTTCTGCTAATGATGCTTGATCTGTTGGTCCAACATATAACTGGCTTGTAAACTCTCCAACGGTTCCTGCATCTACATTTTTGACTGGAGATTTAACACCTATAATGTAGTTATCTTTTGCTTGGTTATAGCGGGTGTAATAGGTGTTCGTATTTTCTTTTGTCGGTATCCAAGAACTAATGAAATAGTGTTGGAGCATTGCAACCCAACCACCCTTTATTAATCGCGCAGCTTTTTGATCATCGCTAAGCGAATTAATTTCAGCACTACTTAAATCTTTAAGCTCTCCATCTTGAATATCACCAAAATCAACTTTGTCGTATTTATTATTATAATAAGCAGGGCCAACATAAGCGATTGCACCCCCTAATAAGCTACCTGCTCTACTGTGCTCTTTATGAGTAAGCTCTAAATATTCATTACCTGTCCAAACAGCATCTGTTTGATTATTTATTTTTTGGATTTGTTTAACTAAAAAAGAACCACGCTCAAATATAAATATTTTTGTAACCGTTAAACCTTTTCCATTAGTCCAAGTTAAAGGTACTTCTAATGTATTTTGACCTTCTCCAAGTGTGTATTCTTGTTTTTCGGCATTAAAAATACTGTAGTGGCTTGGTGCTAAATCAGAACCATTCGCTCCTCTATATATTAAACCTGACTGTGCCGCATATTTCATTGCTTTATCAATGATGCGTGTTGCTTTATCTTTTTCTTCTAAACTAACAGGATATGTTGGCAGGTCAGCTTGGATAAATGTTCCGCCTTGTGTGCTTATCATCATATCTAAAACATCTGTTTTAATATGAATCTGCTTGGCATTTACGTTTGTATCTGCTGTGGTGGTATTAACTGGCACGGTATCAGCATTATTAGAAACACTTGAACCTGATGGCATTGAGTTGCCTTGGCTATTCGAATTGCTTTGATTCGATTGTCCTTGTGCTACTTGGGTCGTTTGTCCTTGTGGTGCTATAGGCTTCGGTGCATGTTCTTGCTGCCATGTTGACCAAATAAGAAATCCTAAAAAGAATAATGTGAGGTATAAAAAGGGACGTTGTTGATCCATGATGGTGTAGCTCTTAAATTTAGGGTGCTAGTCTGACGACTTTAATGGCTCTAATGACTTTAATGGCAATGTTGCGAATTTTTTTCGCATAAAACGCCATTGAGTCTCTATCTGCTCGCGCATATTAGCATTATCTAGCAATAATGCACTTGGTTTACACATAGCGATGATATCTACACTGGGTAATTTGTGTTGATTTAGACGAAAACTTTCACGAAAGTGACGTTTTATTCGGTTTCTATCCACAGCTCGTTTTGCACATTTTTTGGATACGGCTAGACCCAAACGTGGGTGATCTAATCCATTCTCCCGTGCTAATACTGTAAATGATCGGTTTCCAAAACGTTCTGCTTTTGCAAAAACGTTTTGATAGTTTTCAGCTGTTAGTAACTTTAATTCACGTGTTAAATGAAACTCACTTATATCTTTAGCAGATTTTGAAGTGTTATCACCTGTGCTTTGCATACTAAAGCCAGTAATACTATTTAGAGGTGTTACTTTTTTTATCTATTTAAATTAAACAGATAAAGAAGCACGACCTTTTGCACGACGAGATTTTAATACTTTGCGACCACCTACTGTGCTCATGCGTGCGCGAAAACCGTGTGTACGTTTACGTTTTATATTACTTGGTTGGAATGTTCTTTTCATGACTAAACCTGTCGTAAATCTTAAAGTTAATAATGTTTAAATCGTATTTAATAATCTTTTTAATTAGTAATTTTACCAGACTACGCTGAATAATAACTAAATAAAAACACGGAAACGATTGTAAACAAAAAGGTCGGAAAAAATACGCTATACAAGAACGAAAGTCAATTTATTTTTATACAAAAATGAACTAAAAACTGCTTGTGGATAACTTATAAGAAGGAGTAATATTCAAAGCGTCCACAGTGATTTATCAAACCTTCATTGTTCTCACTATTTGTACTTAATATTATAAAGTTAGTACAACTAACTACAGTGGCTTAGTAGCTGTCCCTCAACAGCGCATATCCATACTTTAATTTTAAGCATTGTGTGCTTTACCATTCTAACTTTATTGATGATGATTTATTGCTTCCTTTAAGGAGAAACTGATCAAGTCGATTAGAATTCAGCGCAGAAAAATCTGTCGCTATTTTTCATGAAGTGAGACGTAATAGTTCATTCTATTGCGCCGATCATCGTGGAAAATAGCGGCAGATTTGACAAGCTGAAAATAATTGGACTTAATCAGTTTTTCCTTAAGTTATATCTTACTTAATTGTAATTGTATAGGCGCTACATTTTTTCTAAAATTAAAGACCAAAGGAGTCAAGTGATGCTCTGGCAACAATGCCTGAACAAACTAGAAACAGAATTATCCGACCAAGAAATTAATACTTGGTTACGGACACTACATGGAACACAACATGACAATATTCTAGTTTTGCTTGCTCCAAATACTTTTGTTTATCAACATGTTAATGATCACCATCTCGATCTTATTAAAGCTAAATTAAAATCAATTTCTGGTAGCGAGAAAGTTCAAGTCATCCTTCAAATTGGCGCTGGAAGTATGAATGCTGCACAACCATTCACAGAGTCTACTGAAAATTTTAATTATGTACCTGAAACCACCACCACTTCTTTTAATGGTGGTAACTCAGCATCACAAACTCCTGCACCAGTTCAAACTACTCCTGTGGCAACCGTTGCTAAAAAGTCATTTTCAAACAATTTAAATACTACAATGACTTTTGACAATTTTGTTCAGGGTAAATCAAATCAATTAGCTGTTGCCTCATCAAAACAAGTTGGTGAAAATCCTGGTCAATCATATAACCCATTATTTATTTATGGTGGAGTGGGATTAGGTAAAACTCATTTGATGCATGCAATAGGTAATAAGATTAGAGAAAGTAATCCTAAAGCAAATGTTGTGTACTTGCATTCTGAACGATTTGTAAATGATATGGTTACAGCACTTAGAACTAATAGTATTGATCAATTTAAAGATTATTACCGTAATGTAGATGCACTATTAATTGATGATATTCAATTTTTTGCGGGTAAAACTCGCTCAGTTGAGGAATTTTTTCATACTTTTAATGCATTACTTGAAGGCCAAAAACAAATTATTCTTACCAGTGATAAATACCCTCGAGATGTAGAAGGTATTGATGATCGCTTGCGTTCACGTTTGAATTGGGGTTTAACCGTTGAGATTGAGCCGCCAGATCTTGAAACACGTGTTGCTATATTAACAACGAAGGTTTCTGAGTATCATTTAGAAATACCTAAAGATGCTGCCTTTTTTATAGCAAAACGCTTTAGATCAAATGTCAGAGACTTAGAGGGTGCTTTACAACGCGTAGTAGCAAGTTTGCGCCTCCATCAAAAAACTGATATCACTCTTGATTTTGTACATGATGCCTTACGTGACCAACTCGCTAGCCAAGATAAAATGGTTACTGTTGATAATATTAAGAAAACGGTTGCTCAGCATTACAATATAAAAACCTCTGATCTTGACTCAAAGCGTCGTACACGCTCAATAGCAAGACCAAGGCAAATCGCTATGACTTTATCAAAAGAACTTACAAATCACAGCCTTCCTGAGATTGGTACCTTTTTTGGTAATAGAGATCACACGACCGTTTTACATGCTTGTAGAAAAATTAAAGAATTACGAACAGAAGATGTTTCTCTTGATGAAAATTACCGTATATTAGAAAGGACTTTAACAAGATAGCTATATTTTGTTAATTATTTAAGTAATAAAATATCTAAATTTTTGTGTTTAACTGTGAAATATGACCATTAATAAACTATTGATAACAAATGAATAGTTTTTAGGAAAAGCTGTGGATAAAAATTTAGTCTTTTTAATAAGACTACTTATCCACAACTAGCCCACATTGTTTTTTCAGTTTTAACAGTGAAAGCACACAAGTGAATACGCTTATAACTTATTATTAATTAACTACTTTTTAGACTTATACTTTTAAATATACGACCCTTATTACTACTATTATCTTTTAAATATATATATTAATATAACTATGAAACTAACCATATCTAAAGAAACTCTACTTGATCAACTCGTTCACGTTATCGGAGCTGTAGAAAAAAAACATACTAGTAAAATACTTGAAAATATATTAATTCAAGTATCAGAAAATAAGTTACAACTCGTAGGTACAGACCTTGAAATTGAAATGTGTGCAAACTTAGATATCCAAGCAGAATCTTCTGGACAAATCACAGCACCTGCACGTAAACTGTTTGATATTTGTAAAGCTCTTCCTTCCGATTGTTATATTTTATTAGAATCAGATAGCAACAAACTACAAATCAAAGGTTTACGTAGTCGCTTTGAATTAGCGACACTACCCGCTGATGAATATCCTTTGCTTGACGATATTCCAATTAAGCAAGAAATTACTTTGCCAGAAAAAAGTTTAAAACATCTTTTAGAAAAAGTTTCTTTCTCTATGGCTAATCAAGATGTACGCTATTATTTAAATGGTTTATTGCTTGAAATTAACAAAGAAAATAAAATTTTAGCCGTATCGACTGATGGTCATCGCCTAGCAGTTTCTGAATTTATGGCTGATTCTGAAAACACTAACAACACCGATATTGATTTAAAAATTATAGTTCCTAGAAAGGGAATTTTAGAGCTATCAAAACTATTAGATATTACTAGTGAGTTACCTGTTACTTTACAAATCAGCGATAATCATATTCGTGTCCACAAAGATAATATCCGTTTTACTTCTAAACTTATTGATGGGAAATATCCTGATTATCAAGCAGCAATTCCTAGCAATAGTTCACACACCATAGAATTAGATCGTGAACAATTCAGAGATACCTTGTCTCGTGTTGCGATTCTTTCAAATGAAAAATTCAGAGGTATTCGTCTTCGATTAAATGAAGGTGTTATGACACTACATTCTAATAATCCTGAGAATGAAAGCGCTGAAGAAGAAATAGATATTAACTATGCTGGTGAATTATTTGAGATTGGTTTTAACGTTACCTATATGCTTGAAGCAGTGAATCATTTAGAAGGGAGTATAATTAAACTTGAATTATCCACACCCGATAGCAGTGCTCTTTTACATTCAGATGATGATCCTGAAACTCGTTATGTTGTAATGCCAATTCGTTTGTAGCCTCACAATACCCAAATACTAAAACGACGTTAATAGGATGTGGATAGATAATCTAAATGTTAAAAATTGTAGATTACTTAAAGATATTAATATTGTTCTATCTAAGGACTTGAATATCATATTAGGTGAAAATGCTTCAGGTAAAACGAGTTTACTTGAATCACTTTCTTTATTATCCAGTGGTAAATCCTTTCGTACATCTCATATTAATAATGTTATTACACATAATGAGTCTACCGTTTTAGTTTCTGCACGCTTAAACTTTAAAAATAAATTTTCTCAAGTTGGCATTGAGAAAAGCAATTCTAAAACACGAATTAGAATTAATAAACAGGATATATATTCTCAAGCAGAATTAAGCAGACATTTACCCATCACCATAATGCATCCTGAATCTATAGAACTAATTACAGGTTCACCTTCTTACCGAAGATCATTTATTGATTGGATAACCTTTTATTTGTATCCTGATTTTCATGCACTATGGAAAAACTATCGTCATATATTAAAACAACGTAATCTTTGTTTAAAAGAGGCTAAGCATAATTATGCTTTACCAAAATGGACAGATGAATTAATCCATTTACAACCTAGTATTACCAATTTTAGAGAAAAAGCGATTACTAAATTAAGAAAAGAACTTATCTGTATTTCTAAAGAGCTATTAGGTGATGATAAAGTTGAATTAGTTTTTAACAATGGCTTTCCTGCAGAGATTGAATTAGATAGTGAATCATTAAAAAAATTCTATTTGAAAAAAGAAGAATATGATTTTAAATTAAAAAGAACCACATCAGGTGTACATCGTGCAGATATTAAAATATTGTTAGATGGAAAGCCTGCGATTCAATCAGCATCACGAGGACAACTAAAAATATTAGCTATTACTTTACAATTAGCCCAAAGTATAACAATTAATAAAGGGAAGGAAGAAAAAGGAATAATTGTTATAGATGATTTAGCGGCTGAACTTGATAACGATAACAAGAATAAGTTAATCAGTTATCTTTCAACGCTTAACCAACAATTAATAATCACGACCACAAAAAAAATAGATATTAGCAATATACCAAATAAATTGTTTCACGTGAAACATGGGACGTTTACAGAGATTAGATAACAACTCAATTTGTGATTTAGTAAATATGAAAGTGAGCGACAGCCTGCTCTATCGTGTATAATAAAATGATCATTTAAACGGGCTTGAATCATGTCAGAAGAACAAAGTTACGATTCCTCCAGTATTACAGTACTAAAAGGTTTAGAAGCCGTTAGAAAGCGTCCTGGAATGTATATCGGTGATACCGATGATGGTAGCGGATTGCATCATATGGTATTTGAGGTTGTTGATAACTCAATAGACGAGGCGTTAGCAGGTCATTGTTCCGAAATTACGGTAACACTACATACGGATGGTGCTGTTTCAGTCTCTGATGATGGCCGTGGTATACCTGTAGATGAACATGAAGAAGGCGGATCAGCTGCTGAAATTATTATGACAGTGCTTCATGCGGGTGGTAAGTTTGATGATAATTCTTATAAAGTTTCAGGTGGATTACACGGTGTAGGTGTTTCTGTTGTAAATGCGCTTTCAGAAGAGCTAACCTTAACTATCCAACGTGATGGGAAAGTACATCGTCAAAGTTATTCATTAGGTGATGCAATATCTAAAATGGAAATTATTGGTGATGCTGAAGGAACAGGTACTAAAGTTCGTTTTTTGCCAAGTAAAGATATTTTCACTATTCATGAATATAGTTTTGATATTTTGGCTAAACGACTTCGTGAACTTTCATTCTTAAACTCTGGTGTTCGTATACATTTAATAGATGAGAGAGGAGAAGGTGAAGATATTGTTTTTGAATATGAAGGTGGTATTGGCGCTTTCGTTGCTCATCTCAATAGAAATAAAACTCCGATCCATGAGAATGTTATCAGCTTTGATGTGATGAAAGATGATGTGGGTGTTGAGGTATCGCTACAATGGAATGATTCTTATCAAGAAAATATATTCTGTTTTACAAATAATATTCCGCAACGTGATGGTGGTGCACATTTATCAGGTTTTAGAACAGCGCTTACCCGTACTTTAAATCAATATATTGACCGTGAAGGTTTGATTAAGAATAAGAAAAATGACAAGGTTTCCCTAACAGGTGATGATGCACGTGAAGGTTTAACGGCAGTGTTATCAGTAAAAGTACCTGATCCTAAATTCTCATCACAAACAAAAGATAAACTAGTATCATCTGAAGTAAAAGGCATTGTTGAATCTGCAATGGGTGAAGCTTTGGGTGATTTTTTAATGGAAAATCCACTAGAAGCAAAAATCATTTGTAATAAAATGGTAGATGCTGGGCGTGCAAGAGAAGCTGCACGACGCGCACGTGAAATGACACGTCGTAAAGGCGCATTAGATATTGCAGGCTTACCGGGTAAATTAGCAGATTGCCAAGAAAAAGATCCAGCACTTTGTGAAATATACCTAGTGGAGGGTGACTCAGCTGGCGGTTCTGCTAAACAAGGAAGAGACAGACGCACGCAAGCTATATTACCGCTTAAAGGTAAAATTCTAAATGTAGAAAAAGCACGTTTTGATAAGATGTTGCAATCTCAAGAAGTAGGAACACTCATTACTGCACTAGGTTGTGGTATCGGTAGAGAAGAATTTAACCCTGATAAATTACGTTATCACCGCATTATTATTATGACGGATGCCGACGTGGATGGTTCTCATATCCGAACTCTATTGCTTACCTTCTTTTATCGTCAAATGAAAGAATTAGTAGAGCGTGGACATATTTACATTGCGCAACCACCGCTATATAAAATAAAAAAAGGTAAACAAGAGCAATATGTGAAAGATGATGAAGAATTAAATGCTAATCTTTTACAATTAGCGATTGATGGAGCAGCACTTCATGTGGATGAATCAGCGCCAGCTATTAAAGGTGAGGCATTAGAAAAACTAGCAAAAGATTATGTTGTTATTGAAAATATAATTAGTCGTCTATCAAGGCGCTTTGATACAGAAATATTAGAAGCAATGCTATTTAATCCTGCTGGTTCCGTTGATATTGATTTTTCTGCTGCAGAAAAATGGTTAGAAATATCAGCAGTTGCTATAAATGATAAATTCAATGGTACACGTAATTATAAAATTAGTGCCCAAAAGTTAGAGGGTGATGATTGGACGATTCGTGTTACTCGCTTAATGCATGGTGTTGATACTGACTTCTTTTTAAATAAAGACTTCTTTAATAGTCAGGAAATTAAACACATCATTAAGTTAAATCAAACATTAGATGGTTTACTCACCAAAGATAGCTATATCGAGCGTAGTGAACGCCGCGAATATGTATCACGCTTTGATAACTTAATGGCTTGGTTGATGAAAGAAGGTCAACGAGGTTTAAATATTCAGCGTTATAAAGGTCTGGGTGAAATGAATCCAGATCAGCTATGGGATACGACGATGGATCCTGAGACACGTAGAATGTTACAAGTAAAGATTGAAGATGCCTATCAAGCAGATGAAATTTTTACAACGTTGATGGGTGATGTTGTAGAGCCAAGACGCGAATTTATAGAAAAGAATGCGCTCAACGTAGCAAACCTAGACGTTTAATTCTCGTTGCTCTGAATACTCCTAACAACTGCCATTACTGCGTTGGTAAAAGATCACTTATATTTGTAAGCTCAGTTTTCCCGCATTCTACTGACAGTTGTTAGAAGCACCCAGAACAATGATAATACGTAGACCAACAATCTTAAAAAACAACATATTGATTTAAAAGGATTTTAATCAATTTATGCGAATAATCACAGCAAATACTAACGGCATTCGTTCAGCAGGTAAGAAAGGTTTTTTTGATTGGTTAGAAAAGCAAGATGCTGATGTTGTTTGTATCCAAGAAACTAAAGCGCAAGTTCATCAGCTAGAAGACCCCATGTTTCACCCAGGGCATAGCTATTATCATGATGCAGTTAAAAAAGGTTATAGCGGTGTAGCGCTTTACTGTAAAACAGAACCCGATGAAGTGATAATTGGGATGGGTAATGAAGAGTTTGATTGTGAAGGGCGTTATATAGAGGCGCGCTTTGGTAATCTAAGTGTTATTTCTTTGTATATGCCATCAGGTTCAGCAAAAGAAGAACGCCAGCAAACCAAATACCGTTGCATGGATTACTTTTTGCCGCTAGAAAAAACTAAGCAACACGAAACGATGAAAGACATTGATATTGAAGCCCTAATGGGGGAATCAAGCAATACATCAACGCCTGAAAAGAACTTCTTAATTCAACAAATGCTTGATTCAGGTAGAGATTATATTATTTGTGGTGATTGGAATATTGCACATAAAAATGAAGATATAAAAAACTGGAAGGGCAATAAAAAGAACTCAGGATTTTTACCCGAAGAGCGAGCTTGGTTTGATGTACTTTTTGATGATTATAAGTTTGTTGATGCCTTTAGAGAATTAGAACAGCCAGAACACTCTTATACATGGTGGTCAAACCGTGGACAAGCTTACGCAAATAATACAGGCTGGAGAATTGATTATCACGTACTTTCACCAAGTCTAAAAGGTAGTGTACAGAAAACTGAAATATATAAAGATAAGAAGTTTTCAGATCATGCACCTTTAATTATAGATTATGATTATCAAATAAAAGAATCCTAAGTAATAGATAAGGGGGAATTAATGGCGCTAGATCAGACGATAGAAGTGAAAAAAGGTTGGGGCGAAACCATTCAATCCTTTCTTCATCCTCGTGTGATAACAATGCTATTTTTGGGTTTCTCCGCTGGTGTACCTATATTATTAATATTCTCATCACTTAGTTTGTGGCTACGTGAGGCGGGTGTTGAACGTTCAGCTGTTACATTTTTTAGTTGGGCTGCATTGGGGTATTCTTTTAAATTTGTTTGGGCACCGTTAGTAGACAAATTACCTTTACCTTTATTAACTGCCTTACTCGGGCGTAGACGTAGTTGGATGCTATTCTCACAAATTGCTATTATTGGTGCTATTTTTTGGATGGCACAAACAGATCCTACAAGTGAAGGAAGTTTAACCATAATGGCGCTTGCCGCAGTGTTATTAGGCTTTTCATCTGCCACACAAGATGTGGTTATTGATGCATATCGAATAGAGTCTGCGGACTCTGACCTGCAAGCATTAATGTCATCCACCTACATTGCAGGTTATCGAATAGGTATGTTAGTTGCTGGCGCAGGAGCTCTTTATCTGGCAAGTTATTTTGGCTCAGATAAAGATTCGTATAACTATCAAGCTTGGCAAATGAGTTACATGATTATGGCAGGCGTAATGTCAGTAGGAATTGCCACAACACTAATAATATCAGAGCCCACAATTCAAAGACCTGATGAGTCCGTTTATTCAAGCGGAGACTATTTACGCTTTTTACTACTTTTTGCAATTGCCGTGGCAGGTTTTATAGCAACATTTTACTTTAGCGTTGATACAGCAAAAGAAATAAAAAAAGCATTAACAGAAACATTTTCGAATAAACCTCTAGCTAGTTTTATAGTGCAATTTTTGCGTCTGGTTTTAGCACTCGCAATTGCGGGTGCATTAGCAACATTGTTGACAAAATTAGGTATTGTTAATAAAAAAATGGTGACATCAACCTATGTTGAACCCGTAAAAGATTTTTTTAGTCGCTATGGTGTTACATTGGCTTGGTTGCTATTGGCATTGGTTGGTTTATATCGTATTTCCGATATCGTGCTCGGTGTAATCTCAAATGTTTTTTATCAAGATTTAGGTTATACAAAAGTAGAGATTGCTAGCGTAGTAAAAACCTTTGGTTTGTTTATGACAATAGCAGGTGGATTTTTAGGTGGCTTATTATCGGTACGATTTGGGGTAATGAAAATACTTTTTCTAGGTGCATTATTATCAGCTGTTACAAATATAATGTTTATGTGGCTAGCACAGCAGGGGCATAGTATGCCGATGCTTTATCTAGTTATATCTGCAGATAATATTTCAGCAGGCTTAGCCAGTGCAGCTTTTATTGCGTTTTTATCGAGTTTAACTAATATTTCATTCACAGCAGTTCAATATGCAATATTTAGTTCGTTGATGACGTTGTTGCCCAAGATACTTGGTGGGTATTCAGGCACTATGGTTGATAGTATGGGTTACTCAAAGTTCTTTTTAATAACAGCACTAATGGGAATACCTGTTTTGGTATTAATAATTGTTGCCGGAAGACACATAGAAAGAAAATAGAAGAGAAATATCTAATTTAACCCTTTTTACTATACCACCCCCCCTGTTTTTCGATGATTTGTGTTAATTATTAGCTTAAAAATTATACAAATCATCGAAAAACAGGGGGGGTGGCATATAATAAATGTCCGTTTTAAGACGTTTACATATAATCACCTATAAATTATATAAGCTAACTCGCATATTTAGGCGTTTGATAGTCCTTATAATAAAAGTTAAGCTACCAAAAGATAAATACAATGAAAAAAGGTTCGTTCACAGTGATGTGAACAGCTAGTTATTATAATACTAGCTTCAAAAGGAGAAAACTAAATGCAGTTTCGGTCTTTACTAAAGATAATGGCGTTAATAACACTATCATTTGCCTTCACGCAAACAGCCAGCGCGCGTTACAGCCAAAATCCAAAATTAGGTATTAACGTTGGAGGCTTAGGTAAGCTAAGTTCTTCAATTCCTTTTACCGATATATTTAAGATATCACGTGGTTGGTTTACATCCTGTGAGTTTGATTGGGCAGCAGGTCGTGCCATAGACCCAGGTTGTACACGAAAAACATCACTTAATACCCGTGAACAAGACATTTTACAATTAGACGGTGATGGCTGGGTAAGAGCCCTGCCCTCCCCTCAAGAGCAACCGATATTTACCAGTGTTACAAGTACGTGGCGCTTAACAGATCATTTTCCTACGGGTCGCTATGTGGTGTTATATGATGGGGAAGGTACGATGAAAATCACAGGTGATTTACGAATGGGATACCAAACACCTGGTCATATAGAGTTTGACTTGTTATCACCAAAACGTAACTTGAGATTACAGATTACACGAACAGACCCAAGAAGAAACGGTAACTACATTCGTAATATTCGAATAGTACCTAAGAAAAATGAGTCAAACTATCAGCGCCAAGTATTTAACCCAGATTACATAGCGCGTATACGTGAAATGCAATCAATACGTTTTATGCCATGGACAAATACAAGAGCAAATGTTGCTGAAAATTGGAGTCAACGAGCAACTATAGGCTCAGCATTTTATACCGGTGATAATGGCGTTCCAGCAGAACGAATGATTGATTTAGCTAATGCAATTAATGCCACACCGTGGATGAGCATCCCATATAAAGCAAATGATGAATACATCCGTCAATATGCACGAATGGTAAAGAACCGCTTGCGTAAAAATCAAAAAGTATACGTAGAATACTCAAATGAAGTTTGGAATAGCATCTTCCCTGCGGCAACATATGCAGCAAGAAAAGCAGATTCATTATGGAAATATCCTTATCCAAAAGTACCTGCAGGAAAACGCCGCGTTTTACTATCAGCAAACTGGTATGCAAAACGCAGTGTTGAAATGTGTAATATTTTTAAGAAGGAATTTGGTGGACAGCGCAATCGCGTAAAATGTGTGGTCGGCTCATTAAACTCAGTCCCATGGGTTGGTAAAGAAATCCTTGATTGTCCATTATGGAAAGAAGCAAATGGATGTGGTCGTCATATAGATGCTTACGGTGTTGGCCCCTATTTTGGAGATTACATAGCTCGTAAAGAAAATCGGGCAACGGTTAAAAGCTGGACACGAAATGCAGATGGCGGAAAGTCTCGTTTATTTCAAGAAATTTTACACGGAGGCATGATTAAAGATGGTCCAAAAGGCGGATCAATGATGCGCTTGCGTGATCAATTATACTCCAATAAAAAGCTAGCCGATAAATACGGAATTGAGATGGTAGCCTATGAAGCTGGTCAGCATTTAATTCGCTACGACCCACCACACACGGTGAAAGACCCTGCAGTGCTTAAGCTCTTTATGAGTGTGCAAAAAGATCCAAGAATGCGACAAGCATATCAACAATACCTCAACACTTGGGCACAAAGTGGTGGTGGATTAATGTTGCACTTTTACGGTATTGGGCAACCAGAACCAAAGAACTTTTTTGGAATGTTAGATCATTTACAACAACCTACCACACCAAAATATCAGGCATTGATGGACTATTTAGGTAGCCCATCAACTTATGTTCCACCACAACGTAAAGCTTATGTTGCACCTCCAGAAAAAACATCTGTGGTGAGAAAAGAAAGAGCACCGCAACCTGCACCACAACAGCAGCAGACAATAGCATGGGATGGTTATTTAAAACCCGCAGCTCAGCAAGTCGTTGCTTCTAAATCGTTAACCGTAGCACCACAAATAATAAATACTGGAGGAATATTTAGTGGCGCAGGTGTAAATGGATGGGTAATGCGCGGTAATACGGCAACATCACCCCCAATAACATTAAGGCACGGAGCACAAAATAAGTTTTCAATGTTGTGGCATTTAGAAAATATGGGGCGTTCACAAGATGAATTTTTTCGGATTTTTGTAATAGACAATAAAGGCGGTAGAAAAATCATTTTAAATCAGCCAGCAAGTGATTTGGCACAAGTTGGTAATTTTGATCAATTATTTGAAGATGATTTTAATCGCTATATCGGCCCTCCCATTCGTGTGATGTTAGAAACAAGCCCTGGTTTAAAAGCAGTTGTAGAAAAAACAACTTATTAATAATGATTAAAAATAGGGGCTGGAAAAACTAAATAACTTAAATATGAAAGAAGAATACCCTATTAGTGAAATAGGGAGTTTCACGCTATAATACGCGGTTTTTTAGGGTTTAAGGTGACAACATTATGTCTAAGCCAATAATTGGTGTAGTAATGGGAAGCAATAGCGATTGGCACATCATGTCAAAAGCGGTTGAACAACTCGAAGCTTTTGGTATTCCACACGAATACAAAGTTGTCTCAGCACATCGCACCCCTGACTTATTGTTTGAATACGCAAGCACAGCAAAAGATCGTGGTTTAAAAGCGATTATTGCTGGTGCAGGTGGTGCGGCGCACTTACCTGGTATGCTAGCTTCAAAAACCTTAATCCCTATATTAGGCGTTCCTGTGCCATCACGATATTTAAAAGGGGTTGATTCTTTACACTCTATTGTTCAAATGCCGGCAGGTATACCTGTAGCAACGTTTGCGATAGGTGAAGCAGGTGCAACTAATGCTGCATTATTTGCTATATCTGCATTAGCAAATAGTGATGATAAGCTAGCTAAAAAGCTAGAAGCATTTCGTGAAACACAAAGACAAACAGCGATGAATATGTCGCTTCCACCAGAATAACCAAACGAAATAAGCGGTAGAAAAATGTTATTACCAGGCTCAACATTAGGAATGCTCGGAGGTGGACAACTCGGACGGATGTTTGCAATGTCGGCGCGTTCATTAGGTTACAAAGTCATTGTTGTAGAACCTGATCCAACAAGCCCAGCAGGACAAGTTGCCGATGAACATATCATCGCCGCTTATGATGATGAGAATGCTCTAGAGCAATTAGGTAAAGCTTGCGATGTTATAACAACAGAGTTTGAGAATATTCCAGCAGATGTTCTACGTAAACTAAGTAAAGATTGCCCCGTATTCCCGCCAGCAGATGCCCTAGAAAAAGCACAAGATCGTATTATCGAAAAAGAATTTATTCTTTCTTGTGGATTATTACCCGTGCCCTACGGCGTTATCACCACAAAATCAGATATTGCAAAAGCAGTTAAAGAAATTAACTTTCCTGCAATATTGAAAACAGCTCGCTTTGGCTATGATGGTAAAGGTCAGCAAATAATTAATAGTGCAGATGAAGTTGAAGCAGCGTTTATGGCAATCAATCAAGTAGATTGTGTTTTAGAACAACGTATTGATCTAGATTGTGAAATTTCAGTAATTTTAGGTAGAAACGAAAGCGGAGAATCACATTGTCACCCTGTTGCAGAAAATATCCATCAAGATGGAATTTTATATCAAACTCTCGTACCTGCCAGAGTAGCTGATAACATCGCAGGTGCTGCACAAGCAGCTGCCATTAGAATGGCAGATAAGCTAGGCTATGTTGGTGTAATGGCAGTAGAATTTTTTGTCACCAAAAAAGGGGAGTTGCTCGTCAATGAAATGGCACCCAGAACACACAACAGCGGTCACTACACAGTAGATGCTTGTGTAACTTCTCAGTTTGAACAGCAAGTACGGATGGTATGTAATTTACCGTTTGGTAGTACAAAACTTCTAAGTGCAGTTGTGATGACTAATTTATTAGGTGATGTTTGGGGTGGTGACGATAATACGGAGCAGCCTCACTGGGAAGCGGTATTAAAAAGTTCGAGTAGTAAGTTACACTTATACGGTAAATTAGAAGCTAGAGAAGGTCGAAAAATGGGACACTATTGTACGCTTGCAGACAATGTAGAAGATGCACAGAAAGAAGCTAATAAAATATTTAAAAAGTTACCAGCTTAGAATTATTTACATAGAATAAACAACTCACTCATTCAAAAAGTTAAGGAATAAAAATGGACATTAATGTATTAACAAAAGCACACTCGGGTATGGCTTATCTTGTACTACTTGTATATGTAGTCAGAGGAATAATGATGCTAGCTGGCTCAACATTAAAAAACTCGCGGGGAGTATTAGCCATTGCATCAATCACAACACTTGCTCTATTTGGCTTAGGTGTATTCATTGCTATTGAGAAGCAACTATCATTTGCGGATGGTTTTGTTCTAACTAAAATTATAGGTTTATTATTATTTGTCGCACTTGGTGTTATTGCTCTTAAACAAGGTTTATCAAAACCGATGGCAAGTATTTTATGGCTATTAGGCTTAGCTGCATTTGTTTATACATTCCTAATCGCTACACATAAACTAGCTCCATTATTTTGAGTTTATAAAAGAAAAATAGAAGCCTCAAATGCTAGATAAAAAACAACTCGATGAATATCGCCAAGATATTAAATTTACCGCAAAACTCTGCGATCAAACACTCAATTTCACGACGACATGGGGAATATTCTCACCCCGTGGCATAGACGACGGCACCGAGTTGTTGATGAAATACATAAAAATAAATGCTGATGATGATTGTTTTGATCTCGGTTGTGGCTATGGCCCAATTGGGTTAACACTGGCAAAACTAGCTCCAAATGGTGAAACATTACTGGTCGACAAAGATTTCATGGCAGTGGAATACAGTAATAAAAATACTCAACTCAATAATATTACAAACGCCAAAGCGATTTTAAGCAACGGTTTTCAACACGTAGATTCTGATAAACGCTTCGATGTAATTATTTCAAACGTCCCTGCAAAGGTGGGAAAAGAGATGATGTCATTGATGTTGCATGATGCACATCAACATCTAAAAGCAGATGGAAAGCTATACTTAGTAACTGTAAATGGTTTGCGACAGTACATGAAACGTAATCTAAAAGAGATATTTGGTAACTACAAAAAAGTGAAGCAAGGCAAAGCGTATACCATACATTTAGCTACAAAAGACTAAGGAGCCTTTATGCGTGATGCTGATGACAAGCTCACCTTCTTTTATTGTGGTAATCCAGATGCAGAAGTCTACAAACTCATTAAAACAAATTTAGCAGAACAAGAGCATGATCTAGTTGATTTTTATGATGAATTTCTCATAGATATTTATCTTTTGTTAGATAAAACGAAATCAAAATATATTGCGATTGATTGGGATAATACAATTAGTGCAGACCAAGCGTATTTTTTACAGTTAATAAAAAAACTTCAACAAGCTGGCTATACGCCCTTTGTGTGCTCCCTGCGTGCTCCCGATAAAGAAAATATTCAATTAATCAGAAAAGTTTTGAAACTAAGTAATATTGCAATCTATCTAACAGACGGCAAACCAAAACGAAAATACATGAGAAAGCTAGGTGTAAAAGTACACCTCTGGATTGATGATTTTTACCCCGGAATTTCAGATGAATCTTGTAAAATTTTCGCAAAGAATAATATCGAATGAGTATAAAAAGTGAATTCTAATAAAGTTACACAACAGTTTATAGCGGGTGATTACGAACAAATACACTGTGAAGAATGTGAAATGACTTTTCTTACCAATGTATATATGTACGATGACACACATGTTTTGCTAGAAAAGCGTTCGTTAGGTTTAGAATATTATTGTGGTGCTATTCACAAAAAAGGCTTAAGCAAAGTACCCAATATTAAGCGCGTAGGAATATTAGATGAGGAAGACAATATAGTTAAAGCACCCAGCCAAGCAGAAATATATTCAGGTAATGAAACGGATCTACGTTTTCTCTATGTAATGGAAAAACTCCAACATTTAGACCAAACAGATAGAGATTATTTTGACCGGTGTGTAAAAGACTTAGAATGGCAATCAGAACAAGATAGAGCAAAGATTATTGAGGGAGTCACTCAACGCTACAATGCAGAGTTAGCCCAAGATATTGCAAAACTGTATGATTATTACAAGCAATACGAAAATATTTTAGCATGGGATTTACACGGAGAAAATCTTATGCAACGGATAGGAAATGATGAGATTGTGATTCTTGATCCTTATACCCGAAAAGCATGATATCACCTTCCCCTATTTCCGCTAATTTATAAGATTTCCGCGCTCAGTTTTTAAATACAAAACAGCGAAAAAAGGGGGGGTGGCTTGAATAAATAGCCTTTAATACTAAAAACTAATAATTTAAATCTATTTTTTAGCCTGTTTAATAAATTCAACCATCCAAGCGCCAACATTACGATTATCAACATCATTTTTTAATGATTTCTTCGCAATATCTACGACATCCTTACCAATTCTATCGACGCGCTTACTCATTAAAGCATTAGAGTATTCTCGTGAGAACTCAGGATGCCCCTGCATGGATAAAAAGTTCTTACCCGTTTGAAAACCTGCAATGGGACAAAAGTCACTGCTGGCATAGAGCGTAGAATCAGCTGGCATTTCAACAACTTGATCTTGATGACTGGCACGTAGTGAAAAGTTAGTAGGAGCAGATTCTCCCATCCATTCACGGGTATTTTTTATTTCCCAGTTTTGCACACCAACGCCCCAACCTTTATCGGTGGCTTTTTCTACTTTGCCACCGAGAGATTCGGCAATCAGTTGATGCCCAAAACAAATACCAATCGTGGGAATATCTGCTTGATATAAATCGACAACTAATTTTTTGGCTTTATGAATCCAAGCAATATCATCATAAGCACTAAACTGACTTCCCGTGATTATGTATCCATCACAAGCGTTTAAATCAATATGAAAACTATCAGTGGTTAAGTCATAAAGAGCTATTTCAATATTTTGATCTTGAGACTGCAAAAGATCGGAGAACATATCTTGATAATCGCCATGTGTATCAATCAAATCATCGGCAACATGGTCGCACTGTAATAAACCTATTCTCATTTTATTTTAAATATTTCCTGAAATTGCATTATTGTAAAGCTTAGCCATATCATCAACGTCTAGAGGAATTGGATTGCCACCTACCGTTGGATCTACAGCAGCCATTTTTGATAGCTCTTCGATGTGAGAATCATTGACACCAATTTCTGCCAGCGTATGCGGGATTGCAACTTGCTCACGTAGTTCTAAGACCCACTTTAGCAAACTATCGAGCGATGGATTAGGTAGATTTAAGAATCTTGCAAGGTCAGTTGCTTTGTCAGCGATTGCTTCTCGATTTCTTTCAAGCACATAAGGCATCACAACAGCATTGGTTAAACCGTGTTGTGTATTTAAAACCGCACCACAAGGATGGCTCAAACTGTGCATTGCACCTAAACCTTTTTGGAAGGCAGTCGCCCCCATCGTTGAGGCAATCATCATTTGTGAGCGAGCCACTAAATCCGTGCCATCACTGACGGCATCAGGCAAAAAGTCTTTTACCAGTTGCATACCTTTTAGCGCAATACCTTCTGCCATTGGGTGATAAAACGGTGAAAAGTAGGCTTCCATACTATGTGATAAGGCATCCATGCCAACCCAAGCAGTTATATTTCGGGGCAGACCTGTTGTGAGTTCGGGATCACAAATGACTTTTGCAGGGAGCATATTGGCGTGGAA
>Ga0256840_1001112_pt1 | contig 25905 bp, 22 predicted proteins | sample 355202metaG_FD_185969 | JGI IMG/M metagenome (GOLD analysis project Ga0256840, IMG submission 185969) | Hydrothermal vent microbial communities from Mid Atlantic Ridge, Atlantic Ocean - 355-202 | ecosystem: Environmental > Aquatic > Marine > Hydrothermal vents | place: Atlantic Ocean: Mid... | reverse complement strand
ATAATCAACCAACCTGCATCAGGATCATATTAAATGACGTAACTATAAGAAATTGCGTTTTCTGACGACGTACTTCTTTACAACCAAGTGAGGTTATTGGATTTTTGTCCCTTAAATGATGTGCCTGAAAAAACTTTGTTTTTCCCAGTTCGACTTAAAACCGCAAAACAAACGTTTAATTATTTAAATAAGTTATAGACAAGATTAGTGAGAAAAACGTAAATTTTTTATTTTTTGCAGTTGCGTCTTAAATTTTATCAATTCCCACCAAAAAGAGTTTTTGTAGGGGCATCTTAAATTGTGAGTAGCACAGTTGGGGTTCTCTTTTTCCACGACATAACTGACGATTAGGAAGACAATTTTGACGAAAAAACAAAGACTTTTTGAGGTTAATTAGTTGGTCAAAAAACGTAACCTGTTGTTTATAAAGGAAATTTTTGTTTTTAAAAAATTGGCATTATAGTTGCCTAATATAAATTAAGAAAAATTTTAAAGGGAGGTGTAAAAAATGAAAAAAGTAAAAGGTGTTTTAGGTTTTAGTGTGTTTGCATTATGGTTATTAACGGTATCTTCTGTATGGGCCTTTAATCCCACCTGTCCAAATCAAGCTTATATCTTATCTGGCACTCCTGTTACTATTGAAGGCGTAGTTGAATCTGTTTCCTATCCTGCAAATTTGGGTATCCAAATTGACACGGGAGATGAAGTAGTAACCGTTTACGGAATAGGCCCTATCTGGTATTGGAATAATCTAGGTGTTGCCTATCCAACGGTGGGCGAAGAAATCAGGGTGGAAGGATATGAAGTTACTTTTTCTGACGGCACCACAAGAATAGTTGCAACCAAGATAACTGTAGATGGACAGGAAGTGAGCTTAAGGGGAGAAGATGGCAGGCCTCTTTGGAGAGGTGGTCCAGCAAATCGGGGAAATGGACGGTATAGAAATCAATATTCTCAACAATAAGAAACAAATCCTTTCAAGGGACCTTGAGATTCAGGGTCCCTTGTTTTTTTCTAGTCTCTGTTTTAATTGACCTAGCTGTAAAAAGTCAAAGATTGCGTTTTCTGAGAAAACACTTTTTTGACGCAACTGCAAAAAATAAAAAATTTACGTTTTTCTCACTAATCTTGTCTATAACTTATTTAAATAATTAAACGTTCGTTTTGCGGTTTTAAGCCGAACTAAGAAAAACAAAGTTTTTGCAGGCGTATCTTTTTTACAATCAACTAAAATTATTTGATTTTTGTTTTTTAAACTTTTTCAATTTACACTAAAAAAAGTTTTTGCAGGCCTTAATTATTAAAACATTGTGATTTTACTGCATCCAAAATAAATTGTTGGAGAGTCTTGTCTTCTTTGATTGCCTTTGTTTTTGCCTTTTTCCAGATTTCATAAGGCATACGGAGTAAAAAGGTTTTTTCTTTTTGTTCTTCGTTTGCCTTGGCGCTTTCTATAAATTCGTCTGTATTTTTTTTAAGACTTATTTTAGGTCTAGCCATGCTTTTAGCTCCTCCCATAGATTTTTTATCTCAAGGGCGGCTTTGCCCTTTGGTTCGTATTCTACAACTCCCAGCCCTTGGGTAATTGCCTCTCTAAAGGCAATTCTAAAACCCAAGGTTGTACTAAAACACGGAATTTCTTCATCTTTTATGGTGGCAATAGTATCCTCGGTCAATTTTGCCCTGGCCGGGACCATATTTAAAAGTACCTTTGCTTTAATGGGCTTAAAGACCCTTGCCTCTTCTAAAATCTCTAAGGTATTAGCCAGACTCCACAAGTCAAACTGGCTTGGTTGAGTGGGAATAATTACATGAGTTGAAGATAAAACTGCAGATCTGAAAATCTTTGAATCTCTACCACCTACGTCAATTATTACGAGGTCAAATCCCTTTGATAAATCTTCTATATCTCGATGCAAAGACTTTGATGGCTTCATCACCATTTGAAAAGACTTTAAATTTTCGTTTTCCTGCCTCCTTTCATAAAAAGAAAAACCACTTGCTTGAGGATCAGCATCGACAAAAAGCACCCGTAAATTTTCGTCTGTGGCCATAAGCCCAATGTTTATAGCTACAGTGCTTTTGCCAGTACCACCTTTTTCATTGGCTACACAAATAATCTTCATAAGATATGCTAGCTAACAAAGATTAGTAATTTTTACAAGTAAAATTATTATAGTTATTAAGGATAAGATTTTTTATTGAAAACATAAAAATAAGTTAGGTAAATTATTATATTTATATCATTAAGCTAAATTATTTTATTAATTTTTTTTATTTTTTAGAAAAAACACACACGATTTTTGACGTATTTTTTCGGATAAGTTCTTAATGGGCTTATTTTTAAGTTTGATCTTTGTGTGTGTTTTTTTTTGTATACATGTTGTTTAAGAGTGTAAGAACGCCAACCTATTGAAATAATTAGAAAAACTCTTGTTAAAAGTAAAGTTTACAGAGTTAAAAGTAAAACTTACAGAGTTAAAAGTAAAATTTACAGAGTTAAAAGTAAAATTTACAGAGTTAAAAGTAAAACTTACAGAGTGAAAAGTAAATTAGATAAAATAATTTTACTTTACTTTCTTTATTTTTAAGAGTATTTTTAGATTGCCAAATGAGTCTTTGCAAATTTTAGAGTTTCTTTATGGTTTTCACTTAATTTGTTATTTTTAGAAGATTATGAGAACAAACGTCACTTACGTCTAGTTTGGGGGAGGATTTTGTGCAAGAAAGAAAAATGGTAAGTATTAAAAAAAGCGAAGTTGTTAAATCTGAAAAATTGGTAAGGGCCAGGTATTCCTTAAACCCTTTAGCAATCAAATTTATTACAGTTATTATTGCTAATTTAAAACAAAGCGATGAACTGGACAAAGAATATATATTTAAAGTTAAAGATTTTGCTAAACTTATCAGAAAAGATTATTCAGAACTTTACAATGAACTTGAATCAGCTGTTGAAGAACTATTAAAAAAGCCAATACATATTTCTACTGATGAAGGATGGATAAAGACAAACTGGATTAGTGGAGCAAACTATCATAAAGGAAATGGGACAATCAGTTTTTATATTTATCCCAAATTGCGTCCGTATTTACTAGAAATTAAAAAAAGATTTTTGAAGTATAAGATAGAAAACATTTTATCCTTGAGAAGTAGTTATTCCATAAGAATGTTTGAAATTTTAAAGGATTGGTATAATTTGCACAAAAGATATAAAAACCGTGCAGAAAAAATTATTTCCGTAAAAGACTTACGTTATATTTTAGAAGTGCCTGAAAGCTATAATTATGGTATGTTTAAAAAAAATATTCTAAAAAAAACACAAAAAGATCTTGAAGAATATACTGATATAAAATTTTCTTTTGAAGAAATTAAAACCTCACGGACTATTACTCACATTAAATTTATTATTTTTGGTAATAAAAAAAATAAATGTGCTAAAAATTTAGATCAATGTAATGAAAATAAAAAAGATGAAGATAAAAGAGAAAAATTAATACACGCATTATCTTTAGTCCCAGAAAATTTTAGAAATAAATATATTGAACAAGTTATAACTAAATATATAAAGTTTAAGTCCATAGAATATGTTATATCCCAAATAAAATATACTAATAATGCCCATCCTGAGAATTATATTCCGTATTTGGTAAAGGCCTTGGAAAATGACTATGCAGGCTTTGATCAGGCTAGTGTTGTCCAAGAGATAAAAGAACACGAAAGAAAAAAGCAAATAGAAGAAAAAAGGAAAAGGATAGAAGAAGAAAGAAAAAAACAAGAAGAACAACAACGTATATTGGAAAAAAACGTAGAATATGCAAGATTATGGAACTCTTTGCCTCTAGAAGAAAAGAAAAAATACGCTCATTTTGGGGAATTTAGGGTTAAATACAAGTTGAAAAGTTAATAAAAATGTAATTTTTAGTAAGGCTACAAGAACAAAACTTTACTCCAATCCCAAAATCGTTGCTTCGCTGGGCAATAGCTTGAGAATAAATTTTGTCCTTGTTTTTATTTGATTGTTAAGGACAGTTACTTTTACCTGATAGATAGAACTATCTTTAAACCTAATTTTATCTTTCACAAGATTAGGGTCCAACTCAGGCACGCGGGACAAAAGGTCGTTTAAGTCCAAAAAAGGATCTTGTTTTCTAGCTTGTTGAAGGTCTTGGATCTGTCTTGAGTCCAAACCAAGGGTTTTGAGCACTTCTTGCGGAGCGCTGTTGACGTTAATTTTTTGGGTATTGGCATAAACACTAAAAACCTGTTTTAACTTTTGAAAGACAGGCAGGTCTATCCCTTTGACCAAAATGAGCTCGTCAATGGAGTTAAAATTGCCATTTTTGCACTTATAGGGAGGATTTAAGGTTTGATAGTAATCTGTTTCTGCTCCATTTAAACGGTGAAAATTATCTGAATCGCGCCAATCCAAGATGGAATCAACAATAGTGTCCCTTTTTTCGCCTTGGAACCCAAGGGCATTTAAAATTTCCAATAGTTCTTTTTCTCCTACCTTATTGAGGTTATATTTGCCTGCCTCGTCAAAAAATTCCAGTTGGCAAGAATAATTTTGTTCTTTGAAGTTAAAGTGAAAATTTTTTCCTGTTAAGTGGTTAAGTTGTGAGCTATTTTGATTGAGGATCGCACTGATCCCGGTTTGCAAACAGGCCAGGGCTTGAGGATAATTTTGAATAAGCTTGGCCTCATCTCCGGTCAGCTCAGAATTTAATCTCGCCTTAAAACCAATTTCTGCGGCCAAAATTGATAAAATGGCAATAATCCACAAAACAAAAATTAAAGCGCTTCCTTTTTGCATCTTATTTATTTGACGTAACTGCAAAAAGTTAAAGATTGCGTTTTCTAACAAAACGTTTATTTGCAATCTATTGAAGTTATTGGATTTTTGTTTTTTAAACTTTGTCACTTTCACCAAAAATGATTTTTTACAGAAGCGTCTTATTTTTTAATTTTTTGACCTATGATCACCGGAACGATAAATTCAATTTGTTCCTTACCAACTATTTTCACCCAAATGGCCTTAGGCAAGACGTTTTTATGCCAGGAATCAACCCAATGGTTTTGATCGTAATACTTAAAAACGAGCTCATCTATATTGGATAAAAAATTTTTACCTTCTACAGATAAAAAATCTTTTTGAAGATAGTCAACGTCCAGCAAATTAACTTCCTTAACCTGCAACTTATTTTGATTTAAGCTATATTTCACCTTAAAAAAACCTGGAATCCCTGGTTGGGTAAGAGAAAAAGTAGAAACAAAGCTTAGTGAATTGCTCTCTCCCTGAAAAAAAACGTAGTTTTTGTTTTTATACACGTAATTGCAAACGTGACTTAATTGATTAAACAATCGGTAATAATTAATGTTGGTGCTTTCAAATTCTCGGGCGTATTTATTTACTCGATGATATACGTCCAAACCTGTTTTTAGAGCAAGACCACAGATTACAGCAATAAGAGCCAATAAAAACGTGGCAATGATGACTTCAATTAAGGTAAATCCGTTATTTTGTCTGGAAAGGGCACTCATCTTGAATCGTAAAAGTACTGTTGGCTGAGTTAAAGGTAATGTAGCGAAAAGAATTGTTTTTTTGCAAACAAATTCCAAAAGGAATAGACGTGCCCGATGGGAAAAAATAAATGGTTTGGCCAGAGGAAGAGATAGATAAGCGCACTTTTAGGTCTTGGCTTATACTTAATTTTTTTTTTAGCTGAGGGATTAAAAATTTATTGTTATCCAAGACCACTTCTACTTCTTTGTTGGTAAAAATAGCTTGATAACGGGCAAATTTGAGCAGACTAAGAATCCTTTGGGTATAGCTTTTTAGTATTCTTTGATCGTTATTGCCCAAACGGGGCATAATTATGGCCAAAGCTATAGTTAAAATAATTAAAACTACTAATAATTCCAAAAGAGTAAAACCAAAGTTTTTACGCATTTATTTAGTTTGGATTAAGTTGGCTTTTTTTAACTTTTCCAATCTGTTTTGAAAAATATTGGTAATTATGTCTGCATCTTGGGGCGAACGGATAACGTGAGGAGTGATCATAATAATTAACTCTGTATTTTCTTTTTGAGTAGATCTATAAGAAAATAAGTTCCCCAACACAGGAAGGTCGCCAAGCAGAGGAATGGATTTAATAGTAGTGTCTTTTTTGCGTTTAATAATACCTCCAATCACTATCGAATGATTATCTTGAACCATTAAGGTGGTTTTGGTTTTGCGGGTGGAGATAATAGGAGAATCTATGCCTGAAACCGTATTGGATTTGGCATCGCTTACTTCTTGGTCTATCTCCATAGTAACAAATCCATCTTCACTAATGTGAGGAGTAATGGTCAAAATGGTTCCTACGTTTTTGTATTGGATCCGTCTTTCTATAGCTGAAGTGCCATTGGTTTGCACGTTGCCTATGGTTTCTCCAGTAGCTATGGGCACTTCAGAGCCAACGTTAATGTAGGCTTGACTATTGTTTCGCACCGTAATGTGGGGGGAAGAAATTACTTGCAGTGAAGACTTGGTATCTAAAAAATACAAAAAATTCCAAAAATCATCAGGTTTTATTCCATAATAGGTAAAACCAAGCAAAGAACTTTGCGCTCCAGCAAGACCGTATTGAATACCAGAAGAAATAGAGTATTCACCTTTGTTTTTCTTTAACCACCACTCTATACCGTGCTCAAAACCATCGTTTAAAGATACCTCGGCAATCAAAACCTCAATTAAAACCTGTCTGGGCATAGCATCTAACATTTTGATAATTTGCATGATCTTGGCATAGTCAGCTGGCGTGGCTTGAATTAAAAGATAATTGGTGGTTTCATCAGGAATAATAACTACTTCTTCACTGAGCAAAGAAGAAGAAATACGTGAACGTGTTTTTACCGTTGTTTTTTTAGTGGTTATCTTTGTTTTGCCACTAAAAAAAGCGATCAAGGTGTTGGCCAACTGTTTTGCTTTTACGTATTGGGCTTTGTAAATGTAAATGTCTCTTTTGGCGCTCTTTTCTTTGGCATCCAAAATTTTGATAATAGAATCTAATCGATTCATTATCTTCTGGTTTGAGGCAATAACAATAAGATAATTTAGTCTCTGGATCGGGATAATACTGTACTTAGCATCGTTTCTAAATACACCTATGCCGTTCATAAATGAAGTTATGTCTCTGGCTACGTCTTTAGCCTCAGAATATTCCAATTTATAAATTTTAACGTATTTATGTTGAAGCACATCAACGTCTAGGACCTTAATCAGGTTGGCTATGCTTTTGATCTTGGGAAACGTATCTTCAACGATTAGATAATTTTTGCGGTTATTGACAAAGATTTTTCCTTGAGGCGAGGTAAAAGGCTTAATTACCATTTGAATGTCACGCGGGGTAACGTAACTAGGCACGTATATCAAAAAAGCAAAATTGGACGTCCCCAATCCAAACTTTAGCCCTTCTCGAACCGGAATGATTTCGTAAATTCCATTTTTATAAAGCAATTCTATTCCCAACAAGGACAAAGTTTGTTTTAAGGCATCTAGGATCTCTGTCTTTGTATATTCTCCAGATATTTTCAAATTAAGCACGCCTTTTACGCGGGGATGGATAGTGTAATTGAGGTGTAACGTATCCCCAAGGATCTGCTTGATCACAGAGCCAATGTCCGTTTCTCTGTATTCCAGATCAACTTTTATTTTTGCTGACTTTTGCTTGGCTTTAGACTGATAAAGTAATTTGCTCTTTTCCAGATCTGCAGCTTGAGACCAAATGACTTTGGTCTTTTTATCGGGAGCATTTATTTTAATGCTTACTTTTTTTTGTTTGCTTATTTTAGTTTTGGTCTTAAAATTTATGCGCGGATAAGATATGCTGTCTTGTTTGGGCTTTTTTATTGATGCGCACGCAACTAACGAAAGCATTAAAACCATTATAAAAATTTTTTTCATTTTTGTCCTCCCAATGCAAAAACAAAGATTATTTTTTACGTTGTTGATTTCTTCTAATCATTTCCAAAAAAGGATTGGTTCCTTTGGGTTTATTCTCAGGACCACCTTTATTTTTCATCTTTTTTAATAGTTCCAAAAAGGGATTGGTTTTGATCGCGTTTTTGGAAGTAGGCCGGATAATCTTAGTTTTTTGGGATGGTTGGTTTTTACGGAGAGTGCCTTTAGACGCCTTTTGGTTTTGGGTTGGGTTCTGTTTTTTGTTAGTCGCAGCTTTAGGTGGAAATGATAACTTTGTAGGCGTGTCCAAAAAAACTGTGGGCTCAGGCATCTGACCGGGGGTAGAGCGCACTTTTGAACAGACTACTTTTGCGTCGGTTATAGTTAAGGTGGTATTTTGTTCCCCAGCCTCTAAAATTACTTTACCTTGTAAAATGTCTGCTATTTTCCAACCGTCAACTTCTTCGCCTACTTTATAAGGCAAACACCTTCTTTCCTTTTTAAAGTAAAAAATAGCGCTTTTTTGCTCCCCAATAATAGCTGTTCCCATTAAGTACAGGTTTAAATCCTTAGGCGGCAAGTCTTGGGTTTTATTGGTCTGATCCGCAGGAAGTAGTTTGCCTACAATGACCTTTTCGTACAAGGGATAGGGCTTTAATCTAGCTAAAGCTACTTCTGAAAAGCTATCTGTTACTTTTTTACAACGGGGTGACTCAAAATTATACTTGTTAAAAAAATTTTTAACTCCAACCAATAAGAAAAATCCCGCAAGCAAAAACAAAATAACATCTAAAAGTTTTCTCTTCACCCTAACTTGCTCCAAGTTTTAACATGGCTTTGATCAAGACAAAACCTTTGACCATAAAATACCTTTCTTTTCCTTTTCTGCGCGCAGCTTTTCTAAGATTTATTCCATCCAAAATAAAGTAAGGCTTTTTAGAACTTTCGAGTTTATACAAAAATTTTAAGACTTCTTTAGAACTGCCAGAAAAAAATATCCGGATGCTAATAAAGTTAAGGCCATTTTTATTTTTAATGATTCTTGGCACCTCTATCCGATCTATGGCCAAGTCAATGCCCTCGCTCAAATCTGAAATGGTTTCCTGCAAGCGCACTGAAGCGTCTGCTTCTGTAGGGCTTAAGATAAACACCTCTTGCACTTTCTTTACCAATTGATTTACTTGTTTTTCCTTTTTATCCAACAACTCCTTTTTACAAATAATTTTATTGTAAGTATATAATTTGGCCAAAAGTTCTTCTTTTTGTTGTTGATAAGACGTATAAACTTTAAAGTAGAAAATAGCGTATAAAATTAAAACCAAAGCCATCAAAGACGAGTAAACGTATTTTTTTTCAATTTTATTTAGCTTCAATTTTGGCCTCTAAATTAAAAGTTTCTACTTCTTGTCCATTTCTTTTGGTCTTTAAAATAGGACCGGTAAACTTCAAATCCGTTAATTCCTTACACTTGCTCAAACTATTTAAAACGTCTGTGGCCTTAGGGGCGTATCCCCTATAACGTATAACATTTTTATCCAGATAAATATATGTAATTTCAACCTCAGGGGGTAATAATTTAGCTGTCTGATAGAGGATGTCTAATTTTTTGGTTTGAAAGTAACTCAAAATAGTTTTGGCCTGAGCGTATTTTTGCTCAAGTTCTGTTTCTTTGGCTTTGATCCTTTTGACCGTGGTTTTTAGACGCTTAGTTTTTTGCTCCAACCAATTTACCTGTTTGATCAAGTTAATTAAAGGAGAAGCAGAAGCAAGAAAAAAAGAGAAAATAAGCGTTCCTATGGCAACCTTATGGAGTAAGCTCTCTTCTTTGAGATATTTAATGCGCTCGGGATATAAATTTTTTAAAAAATAATCATTGTGCGCACTCTTTTTAAGACTGCGATAAACGTGTAAAAGCACGTCTTGATCAAATGCAATAGAATTTTTTTGATTTTCCCAGGCAAAGCTAAAATGAGGGGATTGAGTTACTGTGGGCAGTTGGTCCTGATTGGCAATAAAGTAAAATTCTTTTAACACGTTATCCTTAAAAACCAAAAACTCTTTTCCATTCAAACGATTATAGGTTAGAGAAAAGGAGCGTTCTTTTTGAACCAAAAAAGAGGCCAAAGCCATGGAGGATAAAAATCCAGCTACGACCTTGGCCCCGAAAAAATTTTCAAGGTTAGATATAAGTTGGTTTAATTTCTCCTGCTCAGTGACCAAAACCATCACCAGAGAGAAGTCAGGCTTGAGGGGAAAAAACAAAAAAAAAGGTTTTTGGATAAAGTAAAACAGCTTTGGCACTCTATAGGATAGGGCTTCTTTTATGTTTTCATAGCTCAAAGGGGGAAGCTCTACTTTTTGGGCAAAAAACATTTCTCTAGGCAGACCTAAAAATATAGCGCGCACTTTGGTTTGGGCCAATTTGTTTTTGTCCTGAACACTACCTTGATCCAGGATTTCACCTTTGGCATTAAACAAAATCCAATAAAACCGCTGCTCACTTTCCACATCAACCAAAACAAAACTCATTCCCAGCTCCCAAGATCAGCATTTTCTCCCTCGCCTCCAGGCTTACCGTCGGCACCATAAGAAAGAATGTCATAGGTGTCGTGTTCACCTGGGCATCTATAAATATAATCATTGCCCCAGGGATCTTTGGGAATCTTCTTTTTTTTCAGATATGGTCCGTCCCAGCCTTTGATCCCAGGATTTTCAATTAAAGCCTTAAGCCCTTCTTCTGTAGTGGGATAGCGTCCCGTATCCAACTTAAAGCTATCCAAAGCTGTAGAAAGCATCTCTATTTGCGACTTTGCTGCCTTAACTTTAGACTTACCGATCTTGCCGATCATCCTTGGCGCAATCAAAGCCGCCAAAAGCCCAAGGATAACCATCACGATCAACAGTTCAATTAACGTAAAACCTAATGTTTTTTTTGACCTTGGCATTTTTACCTCCTAAAACACAGTGTCATTTATGCTAAAAATAGCACTAAGCATAGAAACGATCAAAGAACCAACTATAAGCCCCATCACAATAATCGTTAGGGGTTCAACCATGGAGATAACTTTTTTTAGTTGTTCTTCTACGTCTTTTTCCAAAATTTGAGCGCATTTATTTAACATCTCTGGCAATCTGCCTGTTTCTTCGCCAATACCTGCCAGTCCCAAAAAAGAAGGATGCCAGTAATTTTTATACCGCGCAAAAAGAGAGGCAAACTTTTCACCTTCTCTTACCCCAACGTAAACCAATTCTACCTGTCGTTTGAGTACTTCATTGGTAATGATTTCTTTAGTGATGTTCAAGGCTTGTAAAATAGAAACCCCATTGGCCAGCAAAGTCCCAAGGGTTCTGGTAAAACGCGCATTTTCTATTTTGAGAAGCAATCCTCCCACTAAAGGCAGATTTAATAACTTTTGATCCAACCACAACTTGCCATCAGGCCGTTTTAATTGTTTTTTAAACCAGATCACCACCCCGACCAAAAAAAGAACGATCAGCCACCAAAAATTTTGAAAAAAAATTCCAAGTTGACTAGCTATCAAAATGGGCAAAGGAGGCTCTATGTCCATAGAGATAAACATGTTTAAAAATTTGGGCACTACAAATACGATCAAAACGATCAAGGATAACACGCTAACTCCAAAAAGCATTGCTGGATAGATCAAAGAAGAAACCAAATTGCTCTTAAATTCATAGCTCCTTTCCAAGTAATTGCCCAGACTATTTAAAACAGTATTCATAATCCCAGCAGATTCTGCCGCTCGGATCATACTGATGTAAAGGACAGGAAAAACTCGTTTGTGCTTGGCCAAGGCAGATGCAAAGGAAGAACCGCCCTTGATTTCTTCAATAAGCTCATCAATCACTGCTTGCATAGGGCTACCTTTTAACACTGCTTTACTAATCTCCAGAGCCTTGTCTATAGATATGCCGGTTTCAATCAAGGTAGCCATAGAGCGCGTAAAAATAATAACGTCCTTGGTCGAAATACCGCGCTTAAACTTAGGCAAAACAAAAGAAAGGCCAAAACTAGTTTTGGGCTGAAGGCTCAAAGGAGTAAGTTCGTTTTGCTCCAGTTGGGCCAATGCTGCTGCTTTGTCCTGGGCAGTAAGTTCACCTTGAACCACTTCGCCTTTAGAATTGATTGCCTTATAAGTAAATTGCATAGAAAAATTAAAGCATTCCTTTTTGGGCTACGCGCAGGACTTCTTCTATGGAGGTCAGGCCTTGTTTCACCTTGAGCAAACCATCGGTTAAAAGAGGACGCATGCCTTGATCTATAGCTTTTTGCCGAATTGACTCTGAATCTGCGCTAATTACTTTTCTGATGGCATCATCAACTATCAAAAATTCAAAAATTCCCTTTCTGCCTTTATACCCGGTAAAATCACACTCTTCACACCCCTGACCTTTAAACATCCGAGGATCATTTATGCCGTGCTCTGTAAATAATTTTTTCAAACTAGACGGCACCTCAAGCTCTTGCTTACACTGAGGACAAATAATCCTAACCAAACGCTGGGCAAGGATGGCGATCACTGAAGAGGCGACCAAATAGTCTTCTACCCCCATTTCAATCAATCTAGTTATGGCTCCAGGGGCGTCATTGGTGTGCAAAGTTGAAAAAACCAAGTGACCAGTTAAAGCCGCCTGAACTGCAATTTTGGCGGTTTCTAGGTCGCGAATTTCTCCAACCATAATTACGTCAGGATCTTGACGGACAATGGTTCTAAGGCCCTTGGCAAAGGTAAGTCCTACTTGGGGATTTACGTGAATTTGATTAATTCCGTGCAATTGATACTCTACAGGATCTTCAATGGTAATAATTTTTTTATCCGAAGTATTAATGGTGTTTAACGAGGCATAAAGAGTCGTTGTTTTTCCAGAACCAGTGGGACCTGTAACCAAGATCATTCCGTGAGAAGAGGTAATAATTTGTTGAAACTTAGTCAAAACATCATAAGGAAAACCAAGGTCTTCCAAGTCCAGTAAAATCGAAGAACGATCCAAAATACGCATTACTACTTCTTCGCCAAACAACGTGGGCAAAGTAGATACGCGCAGGTCTATGTCTTTGCCTTCAACCTTGAGCATGATCCGGCCGTCTTGAGGAAGCCTTTTTTCAGCAATATCCAGTTTGGCCATGATCTTGATTCTAGAAACAATAGCTGGCAAGGCCGATTTAGGTAACGTCTCTATTTCGTGCAACACTCCATCTATTCTAAACCTGACCTTTACTTCTTTTTCAAAGGGCTCTATGTGAATGTCACTGCTTCCCTTTTCAACCGCCCGATTAATGAGCAAGTTGACCAATCTAACAATAGGAGCCTCTGAAGCCAAATCTTTTAACTGCTCTATGTCTTCTTCTACAGTCCCATTTATCGAGCTGACAATATCGTCCACTTGTCCTTTTTTGCCCTCATAAACCCGGCTAATGGTCTCTAAAATTTTGTCTTCAGTGGATAACTTAACGTCAATTCGCTTTTGAGTAAGCTTGGATATGGTCTCAAGAGCAAGGAGATCCCTGGGATCGGCCATAACCACGTCCAAGGTATCGCGGTGTTCTGCCACGGGAATGGCTTTGAGATTTTTTAAAAGTTCAGGTTTTAATGATAGGACAGGAATATCTTCAATGGCAGTAGGATCAAGCACTTCAACCCCAAGATGTTTTGCCAAACATTCCAAATAAACCTTTTCAGAAATAAAACCAGCTCGAAGCAAAGCCTTGCCCACCCGCACCAAATCCTGCTCGCCACTTTCTCCCAGTACAGAACGCAAATCTGACTCAGCAAGCCCAAAAATAGAGGCCAATTGGGAGTAGTTGGGAGCCAAATTAGGCTGGGACTGTTTTTGTTCTAATGATTCTTGTTTTTTGGTTTTAAAAAAATCAAAAAGCATATTGTTCCTTCTTTAAAAACAGAAGTAAGCTGTTTTTTGGCCCTTGAACCTCAATTAATTGATAATCTCGCCCTTGGTGATCAACATCTACACTCTTTAAAACCACGTTTGGTAGTTCCAAGTTTTTATCTCCTAGCAAAATACGGGCCCCAACCGTTTCTAAAAAAAACGCTTTTTCCAATTTGGACTTTCCTTTGGCCAAAAAAGACATAGAAACCGAGAGGTTTTGAAAAATAATACCCAAAGAAATAGCTACGATCAAAAAAGCAATAATAATCTCCAGCAACATAAAGCCATTTTTAGTCATTTTAAGAATGCTCTTCAGTTTCCAATTGTAAACTTTTTTGGATCAGCTCTATTCTTTGTTTTTTGTGGGGGGAAACTACTTCTTTGGAGATGTGTTCCAACAAAAAAGAAAGCTCAAAAATAAGCTCTTGGTCAAATTCAGGAAAATTTTTACGCTTGCTAATGGCTATAAGCTGCGTGCCAAAACGAGCACATAATTCCTGGAAAAAATCAAAATACAACCAGGCAAGTTTTTCTGGATACAAAACAAAAATTTTTTTGATTTTATATTCAAAAACCTCTTGAATGAGCTTTTTAAATTGCGGTCGATCCCCACTAAAAGCCGAACCTGTATCCTGATAGACCTCATCTACCTCTATGCCCTTGGACAGACAATAGTTGGTAAGCAAAGAAATCTCTTTGTCCAAACTGTTTCCGTTGGAAATATTTCTTGCGTAAATAACGTTTTTTCTGTACTCACCTTGGCCAAGAAGTCTATATACGCTTTCTTCGTCATAATCGTAATTACCAGAGGGCAAAACTTTTACTTGAATCTTTCCCTGTTTGACATACTTGGATAAAGTTGATCTAGAAATTTTAAGTAAATTTAATACTTCCTTGGCTTTCATAACTTGAAATCTATCCAGTTTTGTGCTATTCGTCAATGCAAATAAATAAAGCAAACATTTTTCCCTGGGAAGCAAGTTGAAAATATCAACCATTATCCTCACTTTAAATGCGTCTAAATACATAGAAGAACAATTAACCAAAATTAAAGCTCAATCCCTTCCAGCCCACGAAATTATCGTCATTGACTCTTCATCTGAAGACAATACCTGTGCTCTAGTTAGAAAACACGGCATAGAGCCAATTATCATCAAAAGAGAAGAATTTTCTCATGGAAAAACCAGGAATTTTGCCGCCAACATAGCCAAAGGCGATATTTTAATTTACTTTTCTCAAGATGCCATCCCGAGCAATCAGTTTTTATTCGAACGGCTGGTAAAGAATCTAACCAAAGACGAAAAAATAGCTGCCACTTATGCCAGGCACATTCCCCACCACAATCGGGCCAAACCCACAGAAATTATATCCCGCTTGGTCAATTATCCTACCTATTCCATAGAAAAGGATTTAAATCTCTTGCCGAAAATGGGAGCTAAGACCTTTTTCTTTTCCAACGTCTGCTCAGCCATAAAAAAAGACGTCTTGAGCCAATTGGGCGGGTTTAAAGAAGACGTGATCATCTCGGAAGATACGGTGTTTGCTGCCTACGCCATAAAGCATGGGTACAAAATAGTTTACGTTGCAGACGCACACGTCGTGCACTCTCACGACTTTTCTCCTTACGACTACTTCAAACGCTATTACCTTATTGGTAAATCTCTTGGCCAACACAAGTGGATTATTGAAAACAATTGTCTAAAAAAAGAAGCAGGCAAGATCGTCAAAGAACAATTTAAGTACGTTCTTAAAACAAAAAAAATCAACTGGATACCTTATATCGTAGCTGAAAACCTGTGCAAGTACGTAGGTTTTAAAGCCGGCTTGCACTCATCCCAAAAATCAAAAAAAAAGCAAATCACGTAAAGATGCGTCTGCAAAAATTTTATTTTTCTCACCCTGACTTACGATTGCAAAACAAATACTTAATTATTAAATACAAATTTTTGTTTTTTGCAGTTGCGTCCACTAAACAAAATTTTTGCAAGAGCATCTTAAATTATTGGCAATTAACGTTTCAACTTTTGAGGGTTAGTCAAAAATTTTCCAAAAATTGGTATATTTTTTGCATACTTTTTTAGAAAAAGTCTAAGTTTAAAACTTATTTTAAGGAGGGCGCTTCTGCAAAAATTTTTTGTACGTAATAATTTTTAAACAACAAAATATTTAACGTTTTTTATCGTATTAAAAATTGACTGTATTGCAAAAATAGGCTATTTTACGCAATAAACTTTTAAAAAATTTTTTGGAGAAAGACCATGCAAAAGAAAATACTCTTTGTATGCTCATTGCTTTGTATAATCATTACTAGTCTTGAGCTAGGCTATGCTCAGACTATTTCGCTCGTGGCAAGACCCATTAGCATGTGTTGTGGAGACTTTAATAAAGACGGGTTTAAAGACGTTGCCATTGGTCTAGATGCGGGAGTTATAGAAATATTTTTGGGAACAAGGTCTGGTACATTTTCTGATCAAAACGTCTTGCCTGTACTCTTTAATGGAAGGCCTGATAAGATGGTTTCTGCAGACATCAATGGAGATGGTTGGTTGGATTTAATAGTAAGTGACGGAATAAAGGGACACATCAAAATTTTAATTAATAGAGGAGATAGTTTTGTCCTGCACGACGAGTCCCCTTCTTTTCCCTCCAACGTAATAAAAGTAGGCTACATCAACGATGACCAATATCCAGATATAGTGGTGGCTCCTCCTTCCGGAGGAATAGGGGTATTTTATGGCAATAGTCAGATAAACGATATGAGAAAAAGCTCTTGGTTTCATTATCAAATATATCCTATATTTTCAGATCTCTGCACTCAAGTGGCTTTAAAAGACGTAGACCGTGATGGAAAATTAGAGATATTTGCGCTGGCCGGCAACAACGTTTACATTCTGGACAATAATGAAGACACCCTAGACATTTTGGACATCATTCAAACGGGCAGTATGCCTTCAGACATAAAGCTTTACGACCTAAATCACGACAATCTTTCCGACATTATTTTGCTAAACAAAATGAGCTGGAGTTGTGCTGTTTATTATGCGACAAACGCCACTACCTTTAATTATAATCCAGCCCTATATAGCCTGCCTGCCAGACCGAGCGAGATAGTAATTGGTGACTTTAATTACGACAGTTATCTGGACATAGCTGTTTTAAATGAAGCAGGTAAAGAGATACGCTTTTTGTTAAATAGCGGTCTTGGCAATCTATCTCTCAGTTCTACTATCTTAAACACGGGCAATATGCCAAAAGACTTGCAGATAGAGGACTTTAACTTTAACGGCAGGCCAGATCTCGTTTACCTAAATAGTGAGGATAATAGTTTTAGAGTGGTTTTGGATAACGAGATTAAAAACGACCTTGGTTTTAACCCTCCAGAGCTAGACCTCAAGGTCGGACTCAATCATAATCCACCGGAAGATAACTTATCTATCCCAGTAGATGCAAACAACAATATAAACATATATTGTAATATAATTCCAAACGATAGTCAGGGAGCAATGGCTAGCGTAAAATTGACTATCTCCAACTTAAGCACTCAACAAACCACAGACATAGATTTATGCCAAAATTGGCCTATATCTCAACTCTCTGCAGCAAATATCTTTTCCATTTCTTCTTTTGACCTCTTTAGCCTGATGGGGATAGGCCATTACAGTGTTACAGCTATTCTCAAGTTTAGCGATGCATCAGGGATCAACCACCGCATCTCAGACACTGCAGAATTTTCTCTAGCCTCAAGACCCTTAGATTACCAAAATCCACCCACATTGGACGTGCATGCAGTTAAAAATAACGGTTATCTAAGAGCGTACGTGAATTTTTATGTGCCAGATACCTGGGTAGGGTTGCCTGCAGACGTCTATTTGTGGAATCAATGCGCCTATAATAGTATAAATAATAGTACCTCTTGTTATACCCAAGAATACACATCAAGTGGAACATGGTATAGTAACGAAGTATATCATAGTCAGAATAGTTCTTGTCCTTCTTTGGGACTTATAGCTCCGTTTACTACTCAGTGGCCCATTACAACCGTTAGGAATGCAAATCTCTTTTACTTTCCTCTCTCCATTTATCCTAGCGGAAATAACGTTACTTGTTCGGTAAACGTGCGTCTAGTTATTCATAACTGGGGCGGAATTGATTATACTATATGGAAACAAGCACACTTTGATCCTCAATAAATTTTTGTTTGAATTTGTTTCCTATTTCTTATAGGTTAGTTGGATAAGTTGTTGACGTAGTTCCATAAGGTTTTATTTTGACAAAAACTAGAGTTTTTTTATTAAAAAATAATTAATTAGGAGGTAGCGTAATGAAAAAGATAGCTTGGTTGGTTATTTTGTTTGTTTTATTGGGGGTGAGCAATGCATTTTGTGAAAGTAGAATAATATCTGATACGACCCATAAGCTTGGACTTGGTCTAAAGTTAGAAAACGTATATGCAAATTCTTTTTCTTTTAAAGAAAGAAACGCCGATAGAAAAAACGGAATGCTGATCGGCGCTTTTTTAGATTATGGCATAACCAGGTGGCTTAGCTTAGAACTTGCCTATAGCTCTTCTTTAAACGAAGAAATAGAAGATACGACCATTGGGGTAAAACTTGCTGACTTAAAAATTTCTCCCTTAACCTTCTCTGTAAAATTGAGATATATTTCAAAAGATCCAGAAGAATATAAGTGGATAGTTCCTTATTTAATTTTAGGTCTAGGATATTACAACGTAGATGCAGACGTCTCTGATAGATATCAGGCCTATAACAGCCCCAATGAGACAGACCTTGACTTTGACAGCGGCTTTGGTTGGCATGCAGGTTTAGGAGTTGCCTTCTTTTTAAACGACAAGGTATCTATGAACGTAGAAGGCAGATATTTTCAGTTTGATTCAAAGGTAAAGGAAACGCAATATAATCCAGAATTAAATATATCCTCTTCGTACGACGAGAACGTAAACATAAGCGCATGGCAAATTGGGGTAGGTCTGCAATTTTATTTTGATTTGTTCAGAGACTAAGGATTGAGACTTATTGTTTAGGATAAATTTTGCGTCTAGGCCCCTCCTTTTCAAAGGATAGAGCCAGAAGTACAGGTATTGGGAGTTACAATGAAAAAAGTATCATCCACCTCAAAAGTATGGTAGGGGGGACTTCCCCAAGCTTATGCCCGTGGATGGGAGAAAGTCACAACATCGTTCTAAAAAAGGCGCGTATGTAAACGCGCCTTTTTTATTGACGTAACTGCAAAAAATTTGTCTTTTCTTTCAACAACTTGGATTATAACTTATTTAAATAATTTAACGTTTATTTTGCAATTTTAAACCGAATTGGGAAAAATAAAGTTTTTGCAGGCACGTCTTTATTTCCTACTCTAGGATGTGATAATTCCATCAAATCAAAAAAATAAATTAGCCAAACTTATCCAAAGCAATTGAAATTCATTGACACGGAGTAAAGATAACACTTGAACCTTTGGAAAAAATCTACCAAAAGAGGTCTGTATGTTAGAGCAGGACGTAATTCCCTATCATCCTTCCAAGTTACCAGAAGGTCCGTGGCTTATTTTATCTCCCCATCCTGACGACGAGACCATTGGCCTGGGTGGGAGTATTGCTTTGAGCAGAGAAAAAGTCTGGGTAGTAATGGTTACAGATGGCTCAAAAGGGGGAGACCCTAGCCAGAGAAAAAAAGAGGCAGATACAGCAGCAAAACTGCTTGGCATAGATAGGTTAATCTGGTGGGATATCCCAGATAGAGAAGTCTCTAACAATCAACAAGTATTTGTCCAAAATCTTCCTGAACTTATCAAAGCATTTGCGCCTAAGACTATTTTTTTGCCTTCACCTTTTGAGTTTCATCCTGACCATCGCTTCACCACGAAATGGGCTATAGAATGTTTAAAAAAAATAAATTGCCAAGGAGAGATCTGGTTATATGAGATCAGCAGGCAAGGAGAGGTAAATAGACTTATTGATATTACGCCTGTTGCCAGTTTGAAACAAAAGGCCATTAAAGTATATCACTCTCAGATAGCCCAGAGGCCTTATGATGAAGTAGCTCTAGCGCTAAACAGAGCCAGATCTTATACCCTTGAAAACAAGGTTGAATATGCAGAAGGATTTTGGGCATCAAAAGATATTCAGGATCTGCAACAAATTCAAGACAGAATAAAGTGCTACCTAGAGGATAAAAGTTATCTTTTGCCCCAAACAGATTATACTCCCTTGGTCTCCATTATTATTCGCACCAAAGACAGACCTGAACTCTTAAAAGAGGCCCTGCAAAGTTTAGCTGCTCAGAGTTATAAAAAAATAGAGGCCATAGTGGTCAATGATGGAGGAGAAGACGTAGCAGATATTGTATATTCTTTTAAAAACAAAATTTACCAAGTTAAATATATATACCACGAGAAAAACATAGGCAGGGCTGCTGCTGCCAATTCTGGACTTTTTAGTGCAGCAGGTGAGTGGATTGGTCTGTTAGACGATGATGATATTTTACTTCCAGAAGCCATATCTACATTAATAAGTTCAGGTATGGCAGCAGGTGCAGTTTACGGACAAGTTGAGGCAGTGTTATATAAGGATAGGCAGGGGAATAGTCAGATACTTTCAATGTTTGGAACGCCTTTTTCTAGGGAAGCCCTTTTTTTAAACAACTATATCCCAACTTGTGGTTTTTTATTTAAAAAGAAGTTTGCCTTAAAAATAGATGGATTTGATACAGGATTTTATAGATTAGAGGATTGGGATTTTATATATAGGTTAGCCCAAGAGACAGAGTTTAACTTTGTACCCCAAAAAGTGGCAATATATCGTTTGTTTAATAGAGGTTTTATACTGGATAGAAACAATTTAAAAGAAAGTCCATGGAGGGAAAAATTTTACAAAAAACATATTAATAAATTAACATCTAAGTCTTTAACTTATGGAGTTTATGACTTTTTAAATATAATAGAATTACAACAACAGTTTATTCTGGAAAAAGAATCAACCAACTTTATTAGAGAAAAACAAGAACTGACAGAACAATTAAATTTTCTTAAAAAAGAAAAACATGAATTAATAGAAGAAATTAGTCTTCTTAAAAAAGAAAAACATGCATTAATAGAACAAAATAATTATTTATCTAATACCATTAATGAAGTATTTTCTTCTAAATCATGGAGATTAACAGATCCTTTTAGAAGATTTGGAAATATAATTAAACGGAGTTTAAAAAATAATTTGGTAGTTTGTGGAATCGAAACTCTTAGAAAAAAAGGGGTTAATACTTTTTTTATTAAAGTTATTAACTACTTTTTTAGAATAAAAAATTCATCTAAATTTGTTAAGCAACCTATCATAAAAACAGAAATCTCTGATAAAAATAATAATGAACCTTTGAATTTAACTAAAGAACTTATAATAAACTTTACTTCAAGGTTAGATAGATTAAATAAGATTGCAATATTTACGTTAACATATAATAAAAGAAAAAAAGTTAATTTAGAATTATCTATAGTCATAGATGGAGAACAAAAAAGAAAATTAATACATCATAAGGTATTAGATAATGACTATACAATATTTAGTTTCCCTGCAATTGATAATTGTAAAGGAAAATTGGTAACCATTAAGTTAAAATCTATTGGAGAACATTCAGCAGGGGTATGGTTTAATAAATATAAGAGCTCACATTATTTTGAAGTATTTTATAACAATAGAAAAATAGATGGTTCTGTCGGCATTCGTGTTTATCACGATATAAAAATAAAAAACGACTATGAATTATGGATGATAAGAAACGAACCATTAGAAATAGAACTTAAACAACTATCTAAAGAAATAAGAAATTTTAAATATAGACCCAAGATAAGTATAATTATGCCTACTTGGAATACAGATCAAAAATGGCTTAAAAAAGCAATTGAATCTGTTATAAATCAAATTTACCCAAACTGGGAACTTTGTATTGCAGATGGATCGTCAACAAATCCTGAGGTAAAAAAAGTACTAGAAGAATATTCTGAAAAAGATCAAAGGATAAAGATTAAGTTTTTACCAGAAAATCTGGGAATAGCTGGGAATTCAAACGAGGCGTTAAAACTCGCAACAGGGGAGTTTATTGGACTGCTAGACCATGATGATGAACTTGCTCCCTTTGCTTTATACGAAGTTTGTAAGTTGTTAAACAAAGATAGTGACCTTGATTTTATCTATTCTGACGAAGACAAAATTGATAAAAATAATAAAAGAAAAGATCCTTTTTTTAAGCCAGATTACGTTCCTGATATGTTTTTATCGTGTAATTATATATGTCATTTTTCCATCATACGAAAGTCCATTATAGACAAGATTGGAGGATTTAGAAAAGGATATGATGGTAGTCAGGACTACGATATTTTTTTAAGAGTATTAGAATGTACAGATAAAATCGCACATATTCCCAAAATATTGTATCATTGGAGGATGATCGAGACGTCGGCTGCCTCTTCTAATGCAGCAAAACCATATGCATACATAGCTGCCAAGAAGTCTTTGACGGACGCAATGAATAGAAGAGGGATCAAAATAGATGGTGTTTATGATGGAATATGGACAGGTAGCTATAGGATAAAATATAACATAGAAAATAATCCTCGAGTGTCTATAATTATTCCCAATAAAGATAATATGCAAGTTTTACAAAAATGTATTAATTCAATTTTAGAAAAAACTAAATACAATAACTATCAAGTTATTGTTGTTGAAAACAGTAGCAGTACTAATTCAATTTTTGAATATTATAATGAAATAGAAAAACATCCCAAAATTCAGGTTTTATATTACAAAAAACCATTTAATTATTCAGCAATCAGTAACTACGCCGTATCTATGGTTGATTCAGAATTTATATTATTTCTAAATAATGATACAGAGGTTATGTCTTCTGAATGGCTCTCTGCTATGGTTGAACATATCCAAAGAAAAGAAGTTGGGGTAGTTGGAGCAAAACTATTATATCCTAACAACAAAATACAACACGCAGGATTAATTCTTGGCACCATGGGCATACCTCCTGTAGTTGGACATGCCTTTAGAAATTTGCCAGACCACACCATTAATTATTTTGGAATGGTAGATGTTGTAAGGAACTACTCAGCAGTAACAGGAGCATGTATGCTCACAAAAAAATCTCTGTTTGAAGAAGTTGGAGGATTTGACGAAAAAAATCTTCCCATAGCATTTAATGACGTGGACTATTGTTTGAAACTTAGGAAAAAAAATTTTTTAATAGTTTACACCCCATATGCTGTTTTATATCACTATGAATCTGTCTCTCGTGGATACGAAGACACCATAGAAAAAAAACAAAGACTCTTTAGAGAAGCTGACTATATGAGAAAAAAATGGGGTGAAATATTAGATAACGACCCATACTATAACCCAAATCTAACAAAAGAAAAAGAAGATTTTTCCATACAGATCTAAAGACACTTAGATGTGATACTATGTTTTCCCCATATTTTGGATCAATCTGTGCAGTTATAGTAACGTATAATACTAAAGAAATTAATCTAAGTAATCTTACCAAGCTTAGTAAAGTAACTAATAAAATCTTGATAATCGACAATGGCTCATCCCAAGAAACATTAAAACTTCTATCACTTATTAAAGAAAAACTCCCTATGGTTTCTATTTATTATAACCCAAAAAACCTAGGGTTAGCCGCAGCTCAAAACATTGGGATCAAAAAAGCCATAGCAGAAAATTTTGACTGGATCTTGTTTTTGGATCAAGACTCTTTTTTTCAAGAAGGTTCAATAGAAAATTTAAAAAAATACTATCTAAGTCTTGACCAGCAACAAAGGAAAAGCATTGCTATCTTGGCCCCAAGGGTATTTGATCTAAATTTAAACAGTTTTTATGCCCATCTTATCCCTAAGTGGAAGATATTTTTTAAAAAACTTAAGTGTGAGCAAAAAAACGCCATTAAAGGTGTCCTTTTGGCCATCTCATCTGGCAGTCTTATAAAAACTGAAGTCTTTAAAAAAATAGGTCTATTTCAAGAAGATTTTTTTATTGATTTTATAGACGTGGAGTTCTGTTTACGGGCAATTACAAATGGCTATACCATCCATGTGGTGGGTGATGCTGTTTTGTTTCACGAGCTTGGCAAGAGAAAAAAATATAACATCCTTGGATTTGAAGTAAGACCAATGTTTCACCCACCCGAGAGAAAATTTTATTTATATAGAAATAGAAAAAAAGTCTGGAAAAAATATTTATTTAAAGTGCCGTCGTTTGTCTTATACGACATTTTAGCAGGTTTTTACGACGTAATAAGGGTGATTGCATTTGAAGATAAAAAAATAGCAAAATTAAAAATGATTATAAAGGGGTTGGTTGCTTAAGATGAAAAATATCAAAATATTGATAGCAATATTGACTGTAGCATTTTTATTATTTTCTACATCTATAGCTTACGCGCAAGAGTTAAAAGTAATTGTTGGAATTAAAAATAATTCACCTAATATAGAAGACCAACTGCAAAACATCACTGGTCTTGTTCAGTTTAGTAAAATACCCAACAGCAAGATAATCATGCTCAAAGTAAAATCAGAATACATTGACGACGTAATTACAAACTTAAATAGATTAACCTGGGTCAAATTTGTCGAGACCTCAAAGCGACAAAGGTTCAACTCTATACCTTATGATAATCTTGCTGAATTAAAAACCTCTAACTGGTACAGAGAAATTGCAGGGGACGAGCTAAAAAGCATAGCCAACGGACGGCCAGTAGTAGTGGCTGTAATAGATTCTGGAATAGATTTAAACAATCCTGCTTTAAGTAGTCGTATCTTCATAAATAGCAGGGAAGTGGCTGGAGATGGGATAGACAACGACGGCAATGGTTTTGTTGACGATGTTTGGGGATGGGACTTTGGAGATAGTGAAAATAACGTGCAAGATGGATTGGGACACGGCACAGAGGTGAGCAGTATAGTCGTCTCTTTATCTAAAGATGCCAAGATCTTACCTATAAAAATAAATCCGGCAAACGCTGATTTTTTTGAAACAGCTGCGCTCATAAGGTCCATATATTATGCCATATCCAGAGGAGCAAAAGTTATAAATTTGAGTATTGCCATGCAGGTGCAAAGCCCAGGAGTGATGGAGGCAATAAAAGACGCATACGACAGAGGAATAGTGATTGTAACCGCCGCAGGAAATAGTGGGGATAGAGTCTCTTTTCCAGCCAGTATGAACCAAACCATTGCAGTTGGGTCAACGGATAACGAGGTAAGAGCAAGTTTTTCACCTTCAGGTGAAGCCTTGGATGTGGTTGCGCCTGGAATCAATCTCAAAACCATTTCTATAGATGGGCGGATAACGTACGTATCTGGCACGTCCTTTAGCGCGGCTATGGTCTCTGCAGAATGTGCTAATATAATTTCCATGAATCCAAATTTTTCCAATAGAGAAATAAAAGATATTATTCAAAAAGGTACAATAGATCTAGGCGAAGAAGGATGGGACGTTGAATTTGGAGCAGGCAAGATAAATGGAGAAAAACTTTATTCTATTCTCACCCCAAAAATAATCTTACCCGATAAACCTTTTTATGCTTTTTCAAAGTTATATCCTCTATCCGTATCCATAAACATACCTATTACTACCTTTTCTTTTTTGCTCATTGCCGTAGAAACCCCAGATCACAACTTCTTCTGGCTGGATAGCTATGGATGGCATGATTTATCTAATGGGATAGGGCCCTTTATTCAACTTGGTCCTCAGTCTAATCCGCAAACCTCTACCTTGTTTGGAGAAGGGGGATATTTTATGACTTTGGATTTAACCAACGTCCCTCCTGGGTTATATAAATGGTACACCGTGCTTACAGACAATACCCTTTCTTTTTTGTCTCCTCTATCTTGTAGTTATATGTTAATATTTTAAACTGCAAAAAATAAAAATTTGTGTTTTTTCTTAACAAACTGGTTTGTAACTTGTTTAAATGAGGTAACTGTAAAAAGTCAGAAAGTGCGTTTTTTGACAAAATCTTTTTCCTGTAACTTTGTGCAAT
>Ga0256840_1001111_pt1 | contig 25927 bp, 18 predicted proteins | sample 355202metaG_FD_185969 | JGI IMG/M metagenome (GOLD analysis project Ga0256840, IMG submission 185969) | Hydrothermal vent microbial communities from Mid Atlantic Ridge, Atlantic Ocean - 355-202 | ecosystem: Environmental > Aquatic > Marine > Hydrothermal vents | place: Atlantic Ocean: Mid... | reverse complement strand
CTCATTTGCTAACAATACTCTGGCTTCTTCTATGCTGTTGGTTATATTTATATTCATAATTTATTTGGTATTTTAGCGTATTTGACAAAAATTACCCTTTTGAGTCTTTTAGGGCTGAAGAGTTACGACTTTTCTTTAAATTGTTTGTTTTTCTTGGGGTATTATAGTGGGGCGTAGTACGCTTTTGAGGTATGTTGGGAAGTGGAAAAAGTTGTATATTTCAATATAAATAAATATTCTTTGTGCTTATATATGTGGACTTTTTATAAATTATTAATATTTGGTTACATTGTAGAAATAATTTTACTTAATACTACACAAATGACAGATTTTGTCAAAAAAATAATATATAATGGCTTAAATAAAAAAAATATAAAATTTATTTTAAAATTTATTAAAAGGTGTTTTTAAATGTTTGATCCGTCAAAATTTACTGTTCCAAAAGCCAAACCTCTTCCAATTTGTTTATTACTTGATATTAGTTATAGCATGTCTGGTTCTAAGATTGATAGTCTAAATAAAGCTGTTGAAAAGATGATTAAATCTTTTGCCTCTGAAGAAAAAATGGAAATTGAGATTTTAGTTTCAGTGATTACTTTTGGTGCTGAAGTTAATTTAGAAATTCCATTTACAAAAGCTTCAAATATTGTTTGGAAAGATTTATCAGTTAATGGGGCTACTCCTATGGGAACAGCACTTAAAATGTCAAAAGAGATGATTGAAGATAAAGAGACAACTCCTTCAAGAGCCTATCGACCAACAATTATTCTTGTTTCTGATGGTGAACCTAATGATGATTGGGAGTTTCCATTAGATGATTTTATTAATAATGGTCGTTCATCAAAATGTGATAGGATGGCTATGGCAATTGGGGCTGATGCTAATACTAATGTTTTAGAACGTTTTACTCAGGGGTCAAGTCATGAACTTTTTCATGCCGAAGATGCAGAAAAACTACATGAATTTTTTAATTATGTAACTATGTCCGTAACAATGAGAACAAAATCACAAAATCCAAATCAAATACCAAAAGCTTCTGAAATCAAATTAGACAAACAAAAAACAGTTGAAGTAAGTAGTGAAAATCAAGATGATGGTTATTGGTAAAATAGGGCAGGAGGAATAAATGTCACAAGCAATTGGAAACCCAGAAGAATTAGATAGATTTGCACAATCATTATCACACTTTTTAGAAACATTAAATGAGGTTAAAAATGGTTTAAATCAAGATTTTGCAACATTAGGTGATTCATGGAGAGATGAAAAACGATTAAAATTTGAAGAAGATTATACTTTACTTCTTCAAAATCTTGCAGAGTTTGAAAATAGTGCATCTGAACAAATACCATATCTTCATACGTTAGCTTCAAGGCTACGAGATTATTTAGGTAGTTAATTTATGCAAGTAACAGTCGTAAATATAGCTTCTATTGATGATACAATAAATTCATTACGTGTACTACCTTTAGAGGTAGAAGTATTATCTAGAAAAAATATTCAATTGATTTTAGTAAAAAAAACTGTAGTTGATAAAGAGTTTATTGTAAGTCAAAATTTTTTTGAGCAGTCTTGTATTAATCTAGAGGTTTGTGAGTTTAACTATACAAATGCATTAGCTCAAAATATAGAAGCAGAGGCTGAACTTTCTAGTGCCATAGCTACTGGTAATCTTGACTCTATTGGATATTTATCCTCTCTTGTTGAAGAAGCATTATTTGAATTACGAGCAGCTACTTTAAAAAGAGATGAAGCAATTGGGTATAGAGAAAAAATGAATAACCGTGTTATATTGGTTAAAGATATATTATCAAAAGTCTCGATACTTTTAGAAAATCTAGAAAGAGAATTAATTATCAAGTTGAGAAGTATTAACATGAATACAGAACAAGGTATTTCTCGCTTGGAGGTTGCAAAATATGCTTTAAATTCATATAGTCAGCCAATAAATTTAAGTTTTAGGACTTTAGATGAGCCTAAAGTATATAAAACATTAGGCTTAAAAGAGGGTAAAGTTAATGGAAAAACTGTATTAAAAGATATATCTATTAATCCAAGTAATAAAGATGCAATCGGTAGAAGTAATTTAGAGAGAATGAAAAGAGGATTGGCTCCATTAGATAATCAGGGTGAATCTTATAATTTACATCATATTGGTCAAAAACAAAATTCGCCATTAGTAGAATTGAAAAATGGTATTCATAAATCTGAGTATTCTTCATTACATAATGTAGAAATTACAAAGAGTGAGATAGATCGAGATTCCTTTGATAAAGAACGGGCAGCACATTGGAAAGCAAGAGCAAAAGAAATTGAGGAGAGTAGTCATGTATGAAAATATAAAAGAGATGAAAGTTGACTTGGTTATCTCTGGAGGGATATCAGAAGAAAAGATAATTTATTTTTCAAAAGAATTAGAAATAGAGTTTGGTATTGAGTACACATCATTTTTAAAAGAGTTTGGAACATTGAGTATAGAGTATCTTGAGTTTTTAGGTATTTGTGGAGAAAATAATTCTATACCTAGTTCAATTTATAGTACAAAAAAAGCTAGAAAAGAAATTAAGAATTTTAGAAATGATTTAATTGTTATTTATGAAATTGGTGATGGTACTTTTTATGCTATTGATAAAGAGGATAGAGTATTTTTCTGTGATTATAACAATAGTGAGTTACAAGAGAAAAGTTTTAAAGAATTTATTTTATCTAAAATAGAGAAACTTTAAAAATGTTTATAGAAGTAATTCAAAATCTAAAGAAAGTAGAGTATATATTTAAAGAAAATATTAGAGATTCTTTTGGTATGTCTGTTGCTAATGAGATTTTTTCACCTCTTCTTGTTGAGTTGATTTCTTTAGAACAGTTGGAAGAGGAAGTACATCTAAAATTGATAGAAATAGATACTCTATTAATAGAGGCACAAAGTATAATATAAGGTAAATAATGACAAAAAAATACAGTATTTTGACTAGTTTATATGATACTTTAGAGGGACTTAATAAATTAATTTCTCTGAGAGATGAAAAATATGATTTATTATCATTTGAGTATCCTGAAAAGAAATTAAAAAAAGAGCAATATGATAGATATAACGAAAGGGTTACGTCTATCCAAGATGAATTTGAGTTTGAATGGTTAAACCAGCTTGTAAAATTAGATATGTTATGTCAAAGAATAAGAAAGAAACAGCCTCATTTAATAGATTTGCAAGAAAATAATATTAATAAAAGTAATTACTACCCTGATGCAATTGTTTTTGGACAAATTATTTTATCTTATGAAAATTGGAAAGGGTATATTCCTAGATTATTTTCTTTTCCTTTTAAAAAATCTTTTTGGCTTCTTAATAACAAGAATAATAATATCTTTATTAATCAATTTTTATTAAGAGTAATGTATTCTTTACCTCCTAAATTATTAAATTTAATGGTGATTGACCCACTTAAATTAGGTGAATCAGTGAAATATTTTAAACCTTTTTTAGATATTTCTTATCCTTTTAGAGAAAGAAAAATCTTAACACGTGCAGATAAAATTGAGCAGAAACTAAAGGAGATGCTAGATTATATAGAGGATTTGATTCAATACAAATTTGTTGATGAAATTAATAATTGGATTGATTTTAATAAAAATTCTTCGTACAAGTTAGAATATAAAATTTTAGTTATTTTTGCCCTTCCTGAACAAATATCTAATAATAGTGAAGTTTATTTAAAGAGGCTAGTTGATTTGGGACCAAGATGTGGTGTACTTTCTATTTTAATCATCAATGAATCTGTAATTAAAGAGAAAAAATATGAATTATTAAAAGAACATATTCTTGATAAAGCAGAATCGATGGAAAAAATATTTCTAAATAATATTAAAAAGGATGATTTATCAAGTTTTGCTATTGAGGAAGATAACGAAATTATGCCTGATTCTAAATTATTTATGAAGCAAGTTAACTGGTTACATAAAGAATATGAAAAGTGTGAAAAAATAACTATAGATATAAAAGATTTATGGAGTTCTGATTTATTACATACAGGAGATTCAGGTAAAGGATTAACTATACCCATTGGATGGAATCATGAAGGCAAAGAAGTGAGTTTTTCATTAGGGTGTGTAGATAGTGAGCATCATGCTTTGATTGCTGGTAGATCAGGCTCTGGAAAATCAAATCTTTTACATATATTAATTCATGGATTGACAGACAAGTACTCTTCAGATAATTTAGAATTATATTTATTGGATTATAAGCAAGGTATTGAGTTTAATACATATACCAATCCTCTATTACCTCATGCAAAACTCATTGCAGTTGAAAGTAGTCCAGAGTACGGGATTACGGTTTTACGTCATTTAGTAGAAAAAATTAATTCTCGTGCAATTCTTTTTAAAAATAATAATACTAAGGATATTTATGAATATTCTGAAAAAGTCTCGTCTATTCCTAGAACATTACTAATTATTGATGAGTTTCAAATATTGTTTACAGAAAGTAGAGAAATATCTGAATCAGCAGAAAAAATGTTAACACAAATATTGAGACAAGGCAGATCCTATGGAATACATATTATTTTTGCAACACAAACTTTAAAAGGAATTCAAACACAATCTATTACACAGTTAATGAGTCAGGTTGGTTGCAGAATAGCATTGGCTTGTAGTGAAGAAGATTCTTCATCTATTTTGGGAAGTAGTTCAAACTATGAAGCAGCAACTTTAAAAAGTCCTCCAGAAGGAATTTTAAATAGCAGTAGTGGATTAAAAGAAGAGAATAAAAAGTTTATTATTCCTTTTGTTTCTCCCCTAGTTGCTTTGAAACATCAAGAAAAGATTTATGAAAAAGCAAAAAAAGAAGATTTTATTTTTAATACAAAAATATTTTGTGGTTCAGCATTGCCTTCATTACCATCTACTAATAGTTTTAAAGGGGACTTCTTAGATTCTCACGTTATCAGGTTATTTATTGGTGAAAAATTAAGTTTTGAAACAGAACAGTTTTCAATAAGTTTAAAAGAGAATAGAGGTGAAAACTTATTGATTGCAGGTGTGGACAAGGCAATTCATAATGGATTATTGAAGTCAATTATGAAGAGTATAAACTATTCCAATAAGGTGGATAATGTTCTTTACTTTAATGCAAAAAATGATTTGGAGATAGAATCTATTAAGGTATTTGAGAATGTTTTAATTAAAAATAGAGAATGGGAGGGAGATTTAAATCAAATAGTTTCTGATGTTGGTAAAAGGTCACAAGTTGTTATTATTGATGGGCTAGATACATCTATAATGTTTCAGCCTTCTCCTCCTGTTTATTCTCCACCATCAAAAGATAAGAAGGCTACACCCTATGAGAACTTGAAATATTTATTAGAGTTTGGTAGTCAGAATGGAACCTATATTATTGCTTTTGTTGATAATTGGAAACGATGTACTTCAAGTTGTAGAGAGAGTCTTAATTATTTTGATTTAAGAATAGGGTTTAATCTAAATGAAGACGATGCAGGTTCATTGATTTCAGGGAGTATAGGAAAGTTTAAAGGATTAGTAAATTTAGATAAAGCTGTATTTATTGATAAATTACAAAATAATATAGAGTTGATTCGACCTTATATAGAACAAGGAAGTAGAGAATGAATATAAAAAAGACAGTGATTATAAATAGGGCTGTGCCAGGATCAGGCAAGACAACTATATCGAATAGCATTATTCAGACTTTAAAAAAGTATGATTTAGATATTACAATACACTCTACAGATGAGTATTTTATGGTTAATGGTAAATATATTTTCAGTTTAGACAAACTAAATAGTTTTCATCACGAAAATATGGAAAGTTTTAGACAAAGCCTAGAAGAAGATAAATTAATTGTTATTTGTGACAATACAAATATTTCCCCTTGGCAAACAAAACCTTATACTGATATGGCAAGAGAATATGGTTGTCAAATTATATGTATAACTTTCGACCCAAGAGAGATTGAAAAACACGTAGAATCTCAAATAGTTACGCAGGAGAAACCACATGCACATGGTGTTCCTGAAAATATTATTTTACAAATGATTGATGAGTATTTTCTCTTTGATAATTTATTAGATAAGAACTCTAAGATAGACCCTACTAAACAGTTAGATTATAAATGGAATGATGTCAAAATTAGAAAAGAACCTACAGGATTACCAAGTAAATATTTTGATATTGATTATGTTATTAGAATTTTACCAAATGAATATCAAGAGGCAAAACTTAATATAGGGGAATGGTTAATGGAGATTATTAATGGAGAATAAACTATATATTGTCGTAGATTGTTCAGGAAGTATGTTTGAAATGGCAAAGCAATCTATATCAATGAATTTGTTATCTACTATAAGAGAATATAAACACTCTTTTGATGAAGTAATACTTTTTTTATGGAATGATGATTTAAAAGAGATAAGTTTTAAAGATACAGAAGATTTTATGTCATTTAGTGCTTCAGGAAAATTAAACTTTGATAAATTGGAAGAGAAAATAATTTCTTTATCGAAGAAAGAAAATGAGGTCAAAATATTACTTTTGAGTGATGGAAAATTTAATAATAATGAGTTTCAAAATCTTTCTAAAAATATTAAAGAGTTATTAAATATCTATATATCATCTGTGCAAATAGGAGCAGATTCATCAGTTCATCAATTGAAACGTATCTCTTTGCATGGGTATGTATATTTTACTGAAGATATATTAACGTCAATTCAATCCTTGGAAAATATTTCCGTTCAAAAGCTTACTATCCCAACTACTATTAATGAAATACTTACTGTCTCAACAGTAGATGAAGAGGATATAGATGAATGGTAAAGTTTAAAGAGTGGAATAGTTGGGGAGGAAGTGTAATTGGACCTGCTCATATTAAAATGAATATTGTAAATCAAGATGCTTGGTTATCAAGACATTTCTTTTGGGGGGATGTTTTGGTTGTAGCAGATGGATTGGGTAGTCATACCTACTCAGATAAAGGCTCACAAGCTATTTGCAGGGCTGTCCTTTCTATTGCAAAAATTTATAGTAATGTAAAACATATAAATATTCAAAGATTTTTAAAACGTGTTCAAGGTAAGTGGTTAGAAGAGTTGGGTAATTTTTCTCCAAAAGAGGCATCTTCAACAGTTTTATTTGTTGTTCGATATAAAAAAGAATTTATTGTCTGTCAACTTGGAGATGGAATAATAATGGGATTTTCTAATGATGGAAACTCCTTTATTCTGAATGAAAATAAAGATGAGTCTTTTTCTAATATAACACATAGTTTGAAAAAAGATATTGATTTTAAAAATTGGAAAGTAAAACATTTAAAAAATATGAGTTTTAACACATTTGTTCTTGTTACTGATGGAGTATCTGATGATTTGGTAATCAATAGAGAGCTAGAGTTTGGAGAAGAGTTGTATAAAAATAATTTGAGATATTCTAAAAAAAGAGTAGAGAAGTCTTTAAAATATATGTTGATGAATTGGCCCGTACCTAATCATTCAGATGATAAAACAATAGCATGTTTATATAGGGGGAGATAATGGAAGAGCTTACTGATGAATTTTTAAATATTCATAAAATAGACTCTGTGCTAGGGAAAGGAGGACAGGGTATTGTGCATCGAACAAAAGACCCTGATATAGCAATAAAAAGAGTAGTGGATAAAGAAGGAAAATTTATTGAAGATGAAGAGTCTATTGAAAAATATCATCAACAGATTAAAAATATAAAGTATTTACCATTTCCTTCTAATATTAATATTGCAACTCCTCTAGCTTTATTAGATAGTAGTGCAGGGTATGTAATGCAACTTTTAACTGAGATGATTCCGTTTGAAAGTTTTTGGTCAAATGCAAAGAGTTTAAAAAAAATAGAAGCTGATGATATTCCTAATTGGTTAAAAGGTATGCCCATTGAATCAGCAAAAGAGATAGTATATTATAAAAATACAGGTGGTTTAAAAAGAAGATTAAAAGCTCTCTATAATGCATCAGAAATTTTAGCAAGATTACATTCTCAAGGCTTGGTTTATGGAGATATTTCCTCTGGAAATGTATTTGTTTCTCAAAATAAAACAAATATAAAATCTTGGTTTATTGACCCTGATAATTTAAAGTTTTATTCTTTTTCTACTAAAGGTGGTGTTTATACTCCTAGGTATGGTTCTCCTGAATTAGTTCAAGGAGTATCTGGTAGTAGTTATCGTACAGATTGTCACGCTTTTGCTACCATGGCATTTTATATGCTTTCCATGATACATCCTTTTATTGGAGAAAAAGTTTTAAATAATGATGAGGGGTGGGAAGATGTTAAAGAAGATGAACAAGATATGGATGAAAAAGCTTATGCAGGGTATCTTCCTTGGATAGATGATAGAGAAGATACTTCTAATCAAAATAGTAGTGGACTTCCACGAATGCTTTTATTGACAGAACGATTATCAAATTTATTTAATGATACTTTCTCAAAAGGAAGAGTAACTCCATCTCTTCGACCATCTATCTTTCATTGGACAGAAATTTTAGCAGAGGCTCATGATAAAACAGTGGTTTGTAGTGATTGTCAAATGTCTTGGTTCTATGATATTGAAGGAGAGGATTGTCCTTATTGTAGTGCAAAAAAGCCAAAGAGTTTAATTCTTAATACTTTTATATTGAACGAGAATAAAAAATCAAATAATCCAGTTTGGACTTATGTTCAAAAGATGACTGAAGAAGACTTTAAAGTAGAGATTCCACAAAGAATTTTTGCTCCTTTTTATCTTCAAACACATGATAAGAGTCATATTACTATTGAAATTTCAGAAGATATTATTGAAATAAGAAAAGAAGAGTCTATTGATGCAAATATTTTTATAGCTATTGCTAATATAGATAGTGGAGAGTTTAAAGAATTAGTTTCAAGAGCAGTGATTAAAAAAGATGATTGGAAAGAGGTACTTTATATTTATGTGGATGGAAACTTTCCTAGAGTTATTGAATGTCAATATGGAGTACAGTTATGAATTTAAAAAATATAAAGACAGCCATAGAGTTTAAAATATGGTTTTATCCACAAAACTGTAATCCTAAAATAGATGGAGTTCTTTCTTCTTTGAAACTTTCTTCTGAAGATAGTATTTATAATTTTATTCAAAATAAAATGTTTATGACTATAAAACCAAAAGATAAATCAGATAATAAAGATTTGAGTTTTTATCTTCAAAAAGGTTTGGTCAATATTTGTCAAGTATTACAAAAAGCTCCTAATGATTCTGTACTTATAAAAATTAACTTCTTTAATGGTCCTATTGTTGAAATGGATAAAGTTGATGTTGGTATAGATGAAAAAATTGATGAGAGTGCTAAAAAAAGAGGAATTAGAGCTAAAGATATAAATAGATTAAGTGAAATAATGGCTAAGAAGTTTACTTTAAATGTTTATACTCCAAGTAGTCAAGAAAAATTCTTTCTAATGTTAAGTGGTGGTGCTTCAAAAGATGATTTTGAAGCAGATATAGATGAAGAGATGAAATCATTTAGTTTATATAGTGAAGAGATGAAAATCCCAATTATAAGAAAACAGATTACTAAAGATAATGAAATATATTTTGCAAGTAAATTAATGCCAAATAGTAATAAAAATGAAGAGAGTGCTTTACGTTTAGTAAAGTCTGAACTTATTTTTTCTAATTACACCAGTACAGGAGAACCACAAGCTATTGCAAGAGGAGCAATGGCGAAATTATTAAAAGAGGAAAATAGCTATTTAAAAAAATGGGATGAATATGGGGATGAAGAGTGGAAAATTCTTATTGCTAATGCTCAGAAAACTGGAAGAGTAGATTTTATAAAAATAGATTCCATAGATACTGGGATAAAGATTTTTTTTGAGGAAAATATTGTTGATAGACTATCTGTTGGATTAGATATTGAGTTTACAACGGAAGAACCTTTATATTTGAAAGAAAAAAATATAACAGAAGACGATTTTTTTAAAAAATTAGATGATGAATCTAAAGTTGATTCTATTTTCTCTACAATTAAAAAACTTGAAGCGAAAAGTATTGTTATTGAATCAAGTGATGATAATAAAATAAATATAGAAGATTTAAAGGATAAATTTATTATTTTATCTATTATGGGAGAAAAAGTTCAGATTGAACGTCGTCGGGATGCGAGAAAGAGAGTATTATCAGGGAGAAGTGAAAATCCTCAATTAGGATTACTTATTGAGGAGAAAGGAGAGCCTCTGAGTATTTCAAGAGTATCTAAAATGAAACCATTAACTCCTTTTGTAAAAAATAAGATTTTTTCTCATAATCCAACTTCTATACAGATAAAAGCCATAGATATTGCACTTAATACACCTGATATCGCACTAATTCAAGGGCCTCCAGGTACAGGTAAAACAACTGTGGTTACAGCTATTATCGAACGTTTAAATGAAGAGCATGACAAATCAAACTCCATAAGAGGTCAAATACTGGTGACTGGATTTCAGCATGATGCAGTTGAAAATATTATTTCACGATTGAGCATTAATGACTTGCCTACTGTGAAGTTTGGTAAAAAATCAGATTTTAGTGAAATGGGAACAAAACAGTCATTAAAAATTATGATAGATGAAATTGTAACTACCCTTAAAAATAAAAATCCTCAAATAAAGCTGATTAAAGAGTATGATGTTTTAGCAAGTCAATTTGCAACCTATGTAACTTCTCCTTCTCTGCATCAAGCTAAAAGTTTTTTAGAGTTGGCATTAAAACTACCATCATCTAGTATAAAAAAAGAGCAAGTTTCTAAGATAAATAAAATATTAGAAACAATCATGAAAAATGATAAACCATCTGGTGATAATAGAGAAAAGATAAAAGTTATACGAGCATTACGAATTAAAAAAGAGAGTTTTTTAGATGATGGAGAAGAGACTGCATCAGACTGTATGGAGTATTTTGAAGAGGATTTAAATGATGAAGAAAAAAGGAGTCTAAAAAAGGCTATTTTATGGAAAAAAGGAAAAGATTTAAACTTTTTGGATTCTTTAAAAGAGATAAAAATTAAACTTCTAAATATGTATTTGCCACATATAAAATATAAAAAAGAGAAGCCAAGAAAAGATATTCTTGAGTTATTTAAAACTCTAAGTGAACAGTTAAAAGAAACAACTTCATCAGCTGATAAAAAAGAGAAAATTTTATCAGAATTTTTATATGAATTAGAGAATAATCCATTGAGCATAGAGGAGTCAATATTTGATTATAGTTATGTTTTTTCTGCAACCACCCAACAAGCAGAAGGGAAAGATATACGAAGAGCAAAAAAGAAATTTAATGCTGAAGAGTTTCTTGCGTACGATACGGTAATTGTTGATGAAGCAGCTAGAGTTAGTCCTAGAGATTTACTTATTCCTATGGTTCAAGCTAAAAAGAGAATTATTTTGGTGGGTGACCATAGACAACTTCCTCATATTATTGATGAAGAGATAGTAAAATCATTAGAGAGTGAGAATGATGAAAATAACTTAAAGAGTGAAGATGAATACATAAAAATAAGTATGTTTGCTTATTTATTTAATCGTCTTAAAATGTTAGAATCAAAAGATAATGTTCAACGAACAATAACTCTTGATGCTCAATATCGTATGCATCCCTTGTTAGGAAAATTTACAAGTGATAACTTTTATAAAGAGTATGGAGAAGCTTATCGGTCTCCTTTGAAAGAAGAATATTTTATTCAAAATCTTAGTAGATTAAATGCTAAGTCAGCAGTTTGGCTAAATGTTTCAAACAATAGAGGTGAAGAGAGTAGAGATAAAAATAAAAGTAGATATAGAGAAGCAGAGGCAGGTGCTATTGCTAAACAACTTAAAGAATGGATAGATTCTAAAGAGGGAGAAAAATTAACTTTTGGAGTTATTAGTTTTTATAGAGCTCAAGTGAATGCTGTATTTGATGCTTTAGAAAAATATGGAATAACGAAAAATAGAGAGATTGTAGACAAGTATAAATATTTAAAAGATGATAGTTCAGAAGAGCGTTTACGAATAGGAACAGTTGACTCATTTCAAGGTATGGAGTTTGATATTGTTTTCCTTTCAATGGTGAGAACAACTACTAAAAATAAAATACAAAAACAGTTAAAGAAAAGAGATGAAGAAAAAGTTTCAATTTCAGCTTTTGGACATTTAATGTCAGAAAATCGTCTTTGTGTAAGTGTAAGTAGACAGAAAAAAGTTTTGGTTATTGCAGGGGATGGAGAGTTGGCAAATATGGATCTTTCTCAAAAAAGGATACCTGCACTCTATAATTTCTATCAGTTAGCAAAAAATGAAGGAGTTATATTAGATGAAAATAGTTAGTTATAAACAAAATATTTCAGGTGTTGATATTGCGATACAAAGCGATATTTTATGGCCCTGTCATACTTTTAATATTACTGTTCCCGTACAAAAAGAGAGAGATTTAAATATTTTTGAAGAGACGGTTTTGAAAATGATAGATATTGAAACAAGTGAAACAGCAAAACTTGTAGAACTTTTATCTTTAAAAGTAGAGTTGATCCAGTTTCTCAAGTCTCGTTTAGTGGAACTAGGTCTAATTGATGAGAGGTTTAATTTAACATCGGATGGTATTAATCTTCTTGAAAAACTTGATAAGGAAGAGGAGAACTATGAAATTGTTACTTTATTTATTAATCTTGTTTCAGGGGAAATACTTCCTGTAGTTATTCAGAAACTCGAGACAATAAAGGATTATGAGGTAGAAGGGAACAAGGTTAATTTTAAGATTGGTAGTTCAGGTAATACTAGAAAGATTAGGGCAAATAAAATTATATGTGATTCTAAATATAAAAGTAGAAAAGTATCTAATGCCGATGTTATACAAACGGTAAATACTTTTAGAAGACTTTATAATAGATTCTCCTCTTCATTGAGTTCAAAAATAAACTTACCTAAATTTGCTAGAAATATGGGAAGTATTACAATTAATGAAACAGCAGAAGAGGTTTATTTGCATTGTAAGGTACTTATACAAAAAGGGCATAGTGATTTTTTAGTTACCGACCCATTTGGTTTTGATTTTTCTTCTCAGTTAACAAAGGATATACAGAATGATAACAATGATAAATGGTTGAAAACTCTAAGAGCTAAAGCAGAATCAAAAAAATTAAAGAATAATGGTGACGACTCAAATGATGAGTGGATAAACAATATTTTTGCTATAGATGAATTAAAAAAATATTGGAATATTATAAGGCATCTTAAAAATGTTGAAGAAAACCATCAGAAGAGTAAAGAAAAGACTAAAGATTTAGATAATGAACAAAAAATTAAAAATACTCAATCAAGAATGGTACAAAGTTTATATGAAGTTATGGAGAGTGTATTTAAACAGATAGAAAATGATTATCCTAGTGAGATGGTTTATAAAGAAATGTTTGCATCTCAATCTTCAAAAACCAATCAAGAGATGTTAGAAAATTTTGCTAAGAAAGTTGGTTTTAATATACCAATGTATGGAAGCTTTCTTAATCTTCAGCCGAATATGATTTCTTCTTTAGATAAGGGTATCGTTCGACCTGAAGCAATGGTGGCACTTGCCCTTTCAAGAGCTAAGGAAGATGAAAATCATCCTTTTCATATTTTGGCAAAAAATGTTCCTAAATTCTTACTATATATTAAAAAATTACAAGGTTATAGAAACTCAGTAGCGCATGGTAGTGAGTTAGATATTAAAATATTTAAGACAGTTTCATATAGATGTCGTAGTTGTAGTATAGAACTAGATACAAAAGTTGAGAGAGCAACTTGTGAAAAGTGTAATGGTAGTTTGGAAAAGATAACAGAGTTTGAGAAGTTAAAAGAAATAATTTATCTGAGTTTAGAGAGTCTTTATCCTGCATTTTTTCTAAAAGAAAAAAAAGTAGATAGAGGGTTTACTCAAAAAGTTGAATTACCTAATCAAGAAGTTTTAAAAGCAAAGAAAGGCTTGGATAAAAACTTTAGTTTAATCTTAATTAAAAACTTAAAAGAAAATCAAAATCTATATGAGCAACTTATAAAAATTGAGATGGCTAAACTGAATTTAGAGAAATATGCATCAGTATATATTAATTCTATCTATTCTGTTTTACAAATCTTATTAGATGAACATAATAGTCATATTTATAAGGAGTTGAAATTAGAGACCATAAGGGGAGTGGCTTTAAAAAATGCAAACAGTACTAATTTTAAATTACCTAATAAACAATGGACAGATGAATTGGTTCATGTCAGTAAAAAGATGATAAAGAATGCTTCAGAAGGTAAGCCTTCTTCTTTGGGAGCGAGTCTACTTGTTCTTTTAGCATTTGAGACAAGTGACAAACTAGGAAATATTAAGTTAAAAGTACCCAACCTTATTGAGATAATTTCTTTAGTTTTAAAACTTAGGGGACATGGGGATAACTCTTCCTTGGAAATAATTGAAGAGATAGGTAGTAAAAAACAATTAATTGATTTAAAAAAGTCAATTTATAAAATAATAAAAACAATGAAGGAATTATAGATGGCATTTTTTGGAAAAAGTGATAGTGAGTTAAAAGCATGGGAAGAAGAGTTAGGGAAAAGAGAAAATGAGTGTTCTCTTCAAAGTACTAAGTTAGAAGATAAAGAAGAAAGGTTAAAAGAGGAGCAAAAAAAAATTCTCTCTAAATCTAAAGAGTTAGCAGAGAAAGAATCAGATTTAACAAAAAGAGAACTTGATGCTAAAAATGGTTTTTCAGAGCAACATGAAAAATCTTTTGCTGAAAATATTAGAAATCAATTAGAACAGTTAAATCAACGAAAATCTGAATTAGCTTCTTTAGAAGCATCATATAGTCAACAGTTGAAAGAAGTTAATGAAAAAGAGTCGAAGCTTTTAGAAAGAGAAAGAGCTATAAAAGAGAGAGAAGTTCAAGCAGATGCAGGGTTTGCTTCTAAAAATCGTATTTCTTTACGAGAACTAGAGCAGAAAGAAAATGATATTAGGCGTTTAGAAGAGGCTCTTAAAAAGAAAGAAAAAGATATATTAACTAGAGTTCAAAAACTTGATAATAGAGAAGAAAATATAAAAAGATCAGAAGAAGATAGAGATAGTGGATATATTGATAATAGAAAAGAGTTGATGGAAGAATTAAGAATTGAAAAAAGTAATTTCAATAAAGCATTAGATGCTGAACGAGAAGAAAAACTTTTACAGTTAGATAAAGAGATTGAAAAAAAGTTTGAAAATATAAAAAATAAATTGGAAGAAGAAAAAAGTAAAGTAAAAGAAGAAAACTTAATTTTAGAAGAGCAAAAAGAGGAATTTGAATATGATAAAAAAAGACTAAAATCAAGAGAGGAGAGATTAGAAAAAAGGGAAGAAAATATTAATCAAGAGATTGAAGAAGGGGTAAAAGAGAGAAAGAAGTCTTTTGAAAGTGAATTAAATAATGTTCAAATGGAAGTAGATAGATTACGTGAAAGTCTTAGTCAGACATCTTCTATTCTAAATATATTTGAAGAACTTAAAAGAAAACTTGGAGATGAAGATCCTGAGGTTGTTATTAAAAAATTAAATACTCAAGTGGAAGAAATTAAAGAATTAAAAGAGGAGCTTATCAATAGACCGACAAGTGAAATGATTGAAACTTTTGATGCTATGAAAAATGAAAAAGAGAGATTGGCAGATGCATTAAGTAGACTTTCTGAAGAGAATGAAAGATTACGAAAATCTCAAATGGAGGTTGATGGAAAAGAGTTAGACATAGAGGCATTAAAACAAAAAAATAGTTCATTAGAGAGTCGTTTTGAATCTGTTAGTGCAGATAATAATAGGCTTACAGAGGATTTAAAACGAATTCAAGCCTCTTATAAAAGAGAAGAAGATAGAGATGACCGAATCAATAATATAAAGTCGCCATATTTTAAGAAGATTCTTCCTCGTTCTTCATCTCAAGCTAGTGAATTAGCTCTAATGAAGATTGAAGAAGGGCGTTCATTTAGTGAAATTGAGTGGCTTGAAAATATACGATTGTCTTGTGAAGATTATGGGTTGAAGTTTCCAAAGAGAATACTGTACGCATTTCATACAGCATTAAAAACATCAGAATGGTCACCTTTAACAGTTCTTGCAGGGGTAAGTGGTACAGGTAAATCTGAACTACCTAGACTTTACTCTCATTTTGGAGGTATTAACTTTTTAAGTTTAGCTGTACAGCCTAACTGGGATAGTCAAGAATCAATGTTAGGGTTTTTTAATTCTATAGATAATGAATTTGATGCTCAACCTGTATTAAGACTATTGGCTCAAAGTCAAGAAAAAAAGACAAATGAGTATCCAGAAGGCTTGGAAGACACTATGAATTTGGTCCTTTTAGATGAGATGAATTTAGCTTATGTTGAACTATACTTTGCAGAGTTTTTAAGTAAATTAGAGCTTCGTCGTGGGAAAAAGGGTAGTGATGTTCCATCATTAGAGATAAAATTAGGATCAGGTGTTGAACCGTTACAGTTGCCTTTAGGTAGAAATGTATTGTGGACAGGGACAATGAATCAAGATGAAACGACAAAATCTCTCTCTGATAAAGTATTAGATAGAGGAATGGTTCTTCATTTTCCTAGACCAAAAAGTTTTGAGAGAAGAAAAAAATTAAAACCATTGTCTAATCAATCTCCATTGTTAAGTAGAAAAGATTGGGAAAGTTGGTGGGTTAAAGAGACTAAGTTTACAGATAAACAGATAGAACCATTTAAAAGTTTTATAGAAGAGTTAAACGATTACTTGGCTACTGTTGGAAGAGCATTGGGTCATAGAGTATGGCAGTCAATGGAATACTATATGGCTAATCATCCTGAAGTACAACAAGCACTTGAAGAGAAAGATGACAGTAAGATTGAAAAAACTATGAAAATTGCATTTGAAGATCAACTTGTACTCAAAGTTATGCCAAAACTAAGAGGAATAGAGACAAGAGGTAGAAGCAAAACGGAGTGTCTTGATAAGATTAGACACCTTTTAGATGAAAAGAATTATAGTATTCTTAGTGACTTTGATACAGCATGTGAATCAGGTTATGGTCAATTTATGTGGAACAGTGCTAAGTATTTGGATGAAAGTGAAAATTTAGTGGAAAAGCCAAGTGAAAATAAAAAAAATATAGACAATAAAAAAAAAGAGAATTTAGAAGTTAAAGCAAAAGCTAAAATATTAAAAATCGATAAAAAAAATAATGTTATTCAATGTTTATCTGAAGTGGAAAAAGGTTTTTTAACTAAAGATAGTATTATAGATATAGTGAGAAATGGAAAGAAAATTATTTCTACCAATATAAAAAAAGTATGTTTAATTGATAATGATAAACTTAAAGAAGTAAAAAAAGTAAATAAAAGTGATGGTCAAGTATTTATTTTATTAGATAATAAATTGCAGGTAGAAGAAAATGACTTCATTTTTGTTAAATAACTCATTATCACTTGAGCAACTCTATGAAAGTAAATCTTTATCAGATGATGCTGTTCTTTTATTTTTTTTAAGAGATTGGTATCTTTCTATTGCTATATTTGATGAAAAAACTGGTGAAACTCTCTCTACTGATTTAGAGTCTTTTTTATTTAATCTTTCTAAGTATAAAGGAGAAAAGAATCAAGAGGATTATGTATCAAGAATAACAAATCATTCAGAAGAAGCATTAAAATATATTTTTCAAAACCCTAGAGAAAAAATTTTAAGAGAACATGCTATTGTACCTATATATGCAGCACGTGAGGTAGATAGCAAGAGTGTACAATGGTTAAGTAGACGTTCTGGAAGAAATTTACGAGAAAAATTGGCTGAAAAACCATATATTAAAGCAGTAACTCGTAGATTTTCTTTAGATACCATTGAAAATAGATTAATAAAAGCATTTGTTTATAGATTGGAAGGCTTACTCTATTTACGAGAGAATTTAGAGTTTAAAGATAGTTCTGACTTGTTACAAAGTATTGAGCGTTGGCTTCATTCTGATGATGTTAAAGAGGTGGGTTCTTGGAGTAATTTACCACCTAACAATACTCTTTTACAGAATAAGTATTATAGAAAAATTTGGGATAGTTGGATATGGATACAAGAAATAGATGATTTAGTTGTTGAAGATGCAAGAAAATATAAAAATAATTTTCTACATACAATTCTATGGACATTGACTTTAGAGTTAAATAGTTATGAGGAAGTTCGATTATTGCAACAGCCTATTTATTTAGACTATGACGATTTTGATATTAAAGTTAGTAAAAGGCTAGAAGGTATTATTTATACTCCTGAAAAGAAACAACAAGTTTTTTGTGAATATCAGAATAATAAAGTAAAAATTAGTGTTGAGAATAAAATACTTTTTATGTGTGAAATAGATGACAATAGAGAGTTGAAGGTACTTCTAAACAATCAAAGAGAAGAGTATACTTATTCTCAGAAAAGTTTATTTGAAATGCAAAAAAAATTTAGTTCTATACTCAATAAAAACTATAAACTCTCTAAAGAAAAAAGTCCTAGTCAAAAAGAATACAGTAGTAAAAAAGCTATTTTAGATTTAGATTTAATTTATCCTAAGTTTATTCTTAATGATAAAGAAGAAGTTTTTTCTTCTCGATATGTTACTCAGTATTGGCAAAGTAAAGATGAATTAATTGATGTAGATTGTTTTTGTGCAAAAGGTATTTTTATTAATAAAAATATTGTAACCCTTAGTATGAAAAATCTTTTTTCAAAAGATATTTTAGAAAAAGATGATGAAACCCTTGTAATAAAAACATTAAATAGTTTTACTAAAGAAATGGGAAACAGTTTAAAAGTTGATGAGTTGACATACTTAGTATCTGATAGAGTGGACGATTTTTCTTCTGAAAGATTAAGAAGAAGTTTGAACTATGCTTTTAATAATACTACTCCCTTACCAAGAAGTATTGCATCGGTTTTTTATTTTCAAAGTGCTAAAGGATTTAAAGAATTAAAATTTAATAGAGACGATATGGTTATTGTTATTGAACTCTCTTCAGAAGCTATCTCTGCTACAAAGTTAATCGCAAAATTTGACCAAAAACTAAAAAATATTTTACCTTCAACTGATGGAATTGTTTGGGAGAGACATCCCTCTGTTGATATTGAGGGTACATTACCTAGAAAAACTTTAGAAAAACGTTTCGGAAAAACAGATTCTTTAAAAACAATTATAGATATTTGGGGTAAAAATGGTTTAGAGCAAGATTCATCTAAGCTTTCATGGAAAGTTGATGATAAATGGTTTCATAATGATAAAAAGTATAAAGATGATATTATTGATATTGAGTGGAAACAGGTTAAGTCTCAATTAAATATTAGAAATAATAGTAGATTAGAAATAATAGTAATTGGTGAGTATGCAAACCAAGTACGCATTATAGGGCAAGAATTAATTAATTTAGAATATAATTTACTTGAAGGTGCTAATACTTTGTCTAAATGGCAATCTCAAGTAGAAGAGATAGCATTATGGAGAGATCATCTTCCTGATTTATCGTTTAATATTCCTCAAGATGGAAGGTATACGGATTTTTATTTAGTAAAAAACACGACTATTGTTCCGAGAAAAGGAAAAATTTCTAAGATAAACATTGATAAACCCTTAACCTTACCTAAGAATAGAACATTTTATGAGTTTCCATTGACTTTGGGAAGTGGTAGTCAAGAGTTAGAATTTATGGCTTCATTACGTTCATCTGTACTGCCTTTGAGTGAGGATGTTGTTTGTAATTTAATTATGACCTATACCTATGGAGCTGATGACCCATATGAACTTTATTTTGTTCCAAAAAATGAAGAGGATAAAGAGTTGTTTAAAGCTATAAAGGTTGAATGGAAAGATTTGAGTAAACGAGAAAAGATAGATGCTCCTATTCCAGATTTTCCTAAAAGGTACAGTTGGAAAGATTTTGAAAAATTTCCAAATAAAAATCAAGGACATACTAACTTATTTAAATGGATGGAAAATAATGTAAAAATAATTCAATCTATTGAGAAATTTGGAGTAGTCACGGAATTGATTGACTCTGATTGGATAGATAAGGGAGATGAAAACATTTTTGCTTTTACAGATAAAAATACTTTTATTCATAAATCAGAAATTGATAGTTATCCTTTAGCAAATAAAGGAGATATGGTTACCTTTTATAAAATTGAAAAAACAAAATCTAAATATTCTGCATGTGGTGTAGTAGAAGCAGGTAAAAGTCCTAAAATTGACTTTTTGGTTGATAGCTTAAGGTTTCCTGTTCAAACAATATGGTCTTATGGACATACCTTAGTCGATATTGATACGCCAAATAATTTTAGAATTATTATGAAAGAATGTATACGAAAATCTGTTGTTATTTTTGAAAACAAAAATACAGAAGTTAAGTTAAAAAAAGAATTATTATTATTTTTAAGTTCTCTTCATTCAGATACAGATTTAAAAATATCAAATTTTTTACTAAAAAATTATGAAAATAATGAATATACAAAATCAATTAGTTATGCTATAGGAGATGCCACATTAGATTGGCAAAAGAAATTGTTGAATAAGACTATAGATTCTTCTAAACGAATTGTTGTGTTATCTATTGCCTTATGGCGTTCAGAATCTCTTGTTTATAGTTTATCTCGAAAACAATTACAAGTAGTTATTGATGATGTCTTAGAGTTGAAACTTGGCAAAGATAAAAAAAGTAGATTATTGATTACACAAAAACTAGAAGTACTATTGTCTTTACTGAGAACAAGAGGAAGTGAAGATAGTGATATTAAAGCTATTTTTGAAATTGACTCTGAAATTAATAAAAAGTTAATTCAAAAAGTTGAGAACTTAACACAAAAAATATTAGAACAAAAAATTTCGATACAAACACGTATTACATTTAATTTGAATAAACCAAAAACTTTAAATAAAACTCCTGACTTATTATATGCTCTTCGTTTATATTTAACAGGTGAAGATGGAGCAAATAGTATAGAAGTAGCTGAGATTGAAAGTGAATAGAAGGACATATAATGAGGACAACAATAAATAAAAAAATAAATCATATTTTTATATTATTGAAAAAATTGGTAATGGGTCAAGAGCTTTATGCTCAAGACCTTTTTCTGCAAGAAGAGTTGTTTGGTATAAATGAACAACTTAAAGATGCTCAAAAGGCTAATGAACGTACTTTAAGACGATATTTAGATGATATTTATCAATTATATCAACATATTATAGTTATAGAGAAGAAATCAAAAAGTTTTTCTGAAAAAAAAGTGACTATATATAGAGTTTCTAATAAGGAAGATATATCTTTTGTTTTGAAATTTTTTATGGAGAAAGAAAATAATTTCACATGGATTATTCAAATGCTTAATGAACATAATCCTTTTTTATTAAAAGGCTTAGAGGAAGATGCTAAAAAAGATATTGAAAAAGAATTAAAAAGTGATGAAAATATTTTTTTATTTCATTCAAATCCTTTTGAAGTTTTAGATACAAGTAAGCATCAAGAAATATTTTTAAATTTAAAAAAAGCAGTAAAACATCAAGAGTGTAGAGATATACATTATTTTTATCAGACTAAGGTTTTTTATCTAAATGTTAAATGTTTAAAATTAATATATGCACAAGATAATTGGTATATAGGTATCGAAACAGAAGAAGAAAAATTTGAACTTTTACGAATTAGTTTTATTGAAAGTATAGTTTACACTAATAGTAAAAAAAATTATAATAAAAGTGTAATAAATAAGTATAAAGTATATTTCATGAGGTTTGAGAATGCTATGAGTTTAGCAAATATAAAACCTCAAAAAGCTATTCTTAGAGCTTCTAAAAATGTTGCGATGTATTTTGAAAAAGATATGAAAAAATTTTATAAATCTCAAAAATTTATAAAAAAGTTTGATGATGGGAGTATAGAGTTTTCAATTAGTTATACTCAACCTTTAGAAGTTTTACCTTTTATTAAGCGATGGTTACCAGAGATAGAACTCTTATCTCCTAACTCTTTAAAAAAGATATTGTTGAAAGAGTTAGAGGAATCAATTTGTACTTTACTTATAGAATAGGTTCTTATGTATAATATTTGATTTTACTCATTGTAAAGACATTTTTATAATCATTATCAGCATATTGAGTAATATGAATATTCCAATAGTTTTCTAAACCCATGCCTAAAATAACAGCTATGGCTTCAGGCATAGAATGTGCAATTGTAATATTATCGTATCTTGTTTGTAAGTCATTTAATATATTATAAATTTCATTGGCATAAATTGTCCAGTCACTTTCATAGGGAATTGTGCCATTTTCAACTAAATGGACAGTAATTACACTTTTATATTTTTTTAGAGATTTTGCACGAAGATTTACTTTATGACTAGCTGAATTTATGACAACTAAAATATTACTTTCATTTTTATTTTGAATATTTTCAATAACTTTATACTTTGTAAAATTACTTATTTTTTCTTTATACTGTCGACTATTTATGTTGGCGACTTTTTCAAATGTATCTTCATAGTCATTGTTCTGGTAGATAACAATGCCTTCTGTTCTAAAGAGTGTCCCTATAAGAAACCCTACGGATGGACGTTTATAATAGGCAATATGAAATTTTACTTTTCCATCAAGTTGTTGTTCAATTTCATTCAATTTATATTTAATAATCCATGTGAAATTCATTAGATGATTGAAGTTATATATATCACCTTTATATTCAAATGTTAGGGTATCTGTATCTATGCTAAAGTATTTTTTTAGGTCTTCATCATAATTATTGAAGGAGTAATCTTTTTCTATTTGTTTTAAAAGGTTTTTCATGACATACTTGACAGATGGACCTTCATCTATTTTTATGATGATTGGAATATGAATAGTATCAGATTTAAACTTTTTTATTTTTTTATTTTCTTGATAAAGACCATAGAAAAAAAGTACAAATAAAATAGCTGTTAAGATAGGAAAAGCATAGTTTCCTCCTATCGCATCAGCAAGAGGACTTAAAACCATTGCTAATACAGCAGCTATACTTGTATAAGTATTATTAAAGATGTTTTTATATTTTTTTAACATTTAAATCCTTATTTTATATGAAAAAAGTTTTGAACTAGGTTTTGGAATTTAATGACATCAACTGTTGATTCATGGTAAATAGCAACACCTGCCATTCTTGCTCGTCTTAATGTTGAATGTCTAAAACTAGTAGATGCGTTTGAACCAATATATTTTTCTTTGGGTGTAGAAGAGATGTTCGCAATAATAGCTTTAGATGATTTTCCAAAATAGTCGATGATAGCATCATATTTATATACAAATTCTAGCCCATCTAAGTTTTTAGAAAATTTACACTCCACTGTATAGATTCTATTATTATGTGTGATTAAAATGTCAAATTCATTATAAACTCTATTTTTAGACTCAGGTTCTTTAGTTTCATCATCAAAATCTATTTTTACACCTAATGCTATATCATCTGGAGATAACATTTGACAAAGCCAAAAAATATACTCTTCAAAAATATCACCTTGTAAAACTTTTTGTTGAGAAGTGATTAGTTGATTCTTATTATTAATAACCTGTAAGTTCAACAAAGCTTGTTTTATATCAGGATTAATTAGCAGTTCTTCTTCTTTATTGAAATGGTTATATAGTAGCTTTTTTCTTGTCTTTGAAAATAATTTCTCACTTTTATATAAAGTCATAATATCTTCTTTTCTTGGCAGTAGAGAACTTATAGTTTTTTTCTCTACAACCGTATAATTAAGAAGTGTTAAATAGCTATTTATATCAATATTTTCATTTAATTGATTTGTTTTCATTGAGCCATTTGGTTGGATAATATGTAAGTCATTATCAAAATGGTCATAACTTAATATACATCCTCCCTCAGCTCGAACTAAATCACTAAGTAGAATAGTCATAGCAGGGTATCCATCTGTAGCATTAAGCCAAAGTTCACCTTCATACTTAAATTGTTTTCTAGTGACAATTTCAATTTGTGAAGCAGAATCTTCATCGGTTGTAACAATATGTGTATACCACCCCAGTTGGTGTTGTGCAGAAAAACGCATCATGCCTTTTTTTAAAGTCTTTGCACGATTATGGTTTGAAATATCATCATCACACAATAAAATATGATGTTTAATTTTATGTCTATAAGCATATAGCAAAGGGATTATTCTACTAATATCTTCTCCCACGATACTCAGTAATGTCATATAAAACCTTTTCTATTTTAATGATATATTATACACCCAAATAGTAAAGGATATAGGAAGATAAAGCTTCTTTATATGTATGTGATTAGAAAAATATTATTTTAGAAATACTAAAACCTATATTTATATTGTAGATTATTATTTTTTATTTACTTTTATTAAAATGACAGTTTTTGTCTTTTTATTTTTGTAATATATCATAGGTTTATTAAGCCTGTTTGTAAAGGATAACTGAAACCCAAAGAAAAAAGCAATAGTATCTTAACAATAAGTTGTGAAAGAACAAATTCAAGAGGAAAACTCTTGGTAAGTTTGATTTCTTAAATACTCAAAAGTTAGTACTTCAATCTTATTTAGAGTAATCTTTTTCTTATTAGAAGTAGATTTACTCTTAATTTATTATACGAGGAAATTTTATGGAAAATAGTTGGTATTTAAAAGAAGAGGGTCTTCATCATTTTTTTTGTAAGTGTGGAAGACATGATGCTCTTAATGATAGTTCTATTAAAAAGGATGATGATTTTGAGATAGTTGAATTTAAAAGAGAAGAGATTGATCTCTCTACTCTTTATTATCCTGATAATTATTGTGAAGTGTGTAGTAATGAAAAATATTTAGATTTAAAGGCTCTTCTTTTTGAGGATAAAACCAGATATTGGTCTAATGTCCAATGGGAGTATAAAGGAGAAGTTACTACACAAGGTTGGCGTGTTGGAGCATTTCTGAAAATACCAAAATTTGATAGAAAAACTAAAATAATTACGACAGAATATATAGATTTGTTAAGCTATCATATTAATAGAGATGGTCAAAATCATTATTTTGAAACGAATAATAATTTTCTAAAAAAGAGTATGCTCATAGATGAAAAGTATTATCGTTTTGACAGAATATTAAAAGATGAAATAGGTAAAAAAATTTCTAAATATATATGTGATAACCCATCCGAAAATATAGAATGGTTAAATGGAGAAGAGATAAGTTTAGAAGGGTTACTTTTTTTCTTGAAAAATCCTAACATTCGTTCTAAAGATATGTTCTCTTGGCAAAATAAAGAACAGTTTCTTGAAGCCATGAATAAATATCAATATGTAGATAAATTTTTAGTCTATACTTTGAATCACCGTAAAGAAAAAAGTTTGCGAAAATCTCAATTTAATTCATATGTTAAAATGATGGAGTTGGGGGAGTACAGTCCCTTGACAGATTATATTTTTTCTCGAACCATTAGGGATGTGAACCATTTAAACAAAGCATTAAATATTGATATAGAAGTAAAGAAAAAGCTCTTTAATGGTTGCAATATAGAGAACATTAAGTATTTTATGAATTTTTTAAAGAATTTTTATGATGAAAAACATATTGTACAACTGTGGTTAAGTATACGTGTAGATGACTTATTGCATTATTTAGTAAGAGACAGTATTACCCTCTTTAATAACAAAGGGATGAGAGAAGAGTTAACGAAAAATTTTCAAAAAACTTCTCTGAACATGAGAGCCATACATCATGAGTTAACTAGACATAGTAGAAGAATAGAAAAAGTAAAAATGAAGAATGAAAAATTGTCATATAGTGACCTTATGATTGATTCAGAGGTTAGTAAAGAAGGTATAACCTATAAGTTACCTTTAAATTTTCAAGAGTTATATGAGTGGGGTTCAATACTACATAATTGTATCTTTTCTTATAAAAATAGTATTTTGA
>Ga0256840_1001110_pt1 | contig 25953 bp, 30 predicted proteins | sample 355202metaG_FD_185969 | JGI IMG/M metagenome (GOLD analysis project Ga0256840, IMG submission 185969) | Hydrothermal vent microbial communities from Mid Atlantic Ridge, Atlantic Ocean - 355-202 | ecosystem: Environmental > Aquatic > Marine > Hydrothermal vents | place: Atlantic Ocean: Mid... | reverse complement strand
TCTTTATAAGAATGATGCTAAATATGTCAAGAAAGTAAGTACTTTAGAGGTAGAAACTATGGATTAGTTTAGAGTACTTTTTGTTACTTTTGGTATCATTGTTGTGTTTTATTTTAGGTGGCGACTGACCCTTAAATTACATGCCTTACAAACAATGCCCAAAAACACCTCATAGTCACTATCTTCCACAAAGATGTCACTACGGTTTACCCCACGGTTGATGACATGGTGGAAACCTGCTAAGTCAATACGTGGTCGTCTAGGCATAATGAGTCCTTTTGGGTTTTAGTGGTATGATTATACCATAAGTAGAAGGTGTATTTTCAACGCCTGACCCTTAAATGGACTCTGAAATTGAGGGTTATTAGAGGTGCCCATAATACAATGCCAAAAGGATGTGAAAATGAAAAAAGGATTAGAAGGCTTTAGTTTTCAAAGCTTATCAGAAATGAAAGGATATAGTGAATCTGTAGATGAATTTTTTGAAATAGAAGAAAAAAAAATATGGGAAAATATCAGTAAAAGATTCATGACACCTATTCAACATGTTTTTTGGTTTTTAGTCATATCTATAAGTGGTACTTTAATAACGGGTACATACACATTTTTTATATTATATGGAATACTATGGTTACTAACGATCGCCACATACAAACGAAGAAAAAACAGTACATTGAATAAAGAACTTAATAAAAATAAAGAGCTAACAGAAGCAGATAAAATAAGGATTTTAGAAATATGTCTAGACGACAAAAATCTACAAAAACTAGGAAAAGCTTTTTATATGATACACAATGAGGTAACAAATAATAGTAAAAGAAACTATCTTGGAAATGTTTTTATTTCGCTTGATAAAGGACATATATACATCAGTGAAGGCAAGAACTTACTACAAAGAGATTTTAATATCTCAGATATAGTATCTTTTAGAAGAGTATCTGAAGATGGATTAGGAGAAGTGTCGGCTCAAAAGAATTTCACAAAGGATGTAGAAAAAATAATAAGTGCAGAGAATGAGGCAAATCACAAAATAGCAAAATCTGAGATGGGAAGTGCAGTTGGAAAGCCGTCAGCGTTTAACCAGATAGATGCTTACAATGCCACACTTAGAGCTAACAAAGCAAAAGAAGCGTTAGATAAGAAGATAAAGACTGAGGAAAAAAGAATTAAAGACGAAACTTATATTAAATTACTTAAATTTTCCAATGATGACCACTTGTTTATAAGTCATTTAGAAGATAGTGTAGTAATAGAAATAGAGAATAAAATAGAGAACAGCTAGGTCGATATTGCATTAAAGGTGTACACTATATCACTAATTGGGACTACGATGGAATTTTAAAAAAAGAAAAAAAGGGTTAGGCGTTGAAAATACACCATACTTCTTGCACCTAGCCTTGACAAATCAACCCCAACCCCCTATAATATATGAAAACATATATGAAGGATAGTAGATGCATCAGATATCTATCTCAGAGATACAACGTAACCTGCACAACTTAGATAACTTTGACATCATTGAAGTCATCGATAAAAAACGCAATAAAATTAAAGGCTACTTCATAGAGAGTAAATATGCTTCTTTTGTGGAAGAGCTGTCACATAAAGTGAAGAGTGTAAATAAAGAACAGACATCACTTAGGGGCATACTTCATAGCTATGCCGATAGTAGTAAAGTAGATAGAGAAGATAGTGCGTGGAAACAACATCTTTTAAAAAAGTACAGTAAATGATTAGACTCGATACTAACTATATCTTACGCTATTTACTAAACGATAATGAAAAAATGGCAACACTCGCAGAGGAGGTGATACTCCACAAGGAAGTACATATAGGCAATGAAGTGTGGGCAGAAGTAGTGTATGTGTTGGAGGGTGTATATGACTTGGAAAAAGAAAAAATATCTACAGTGTTACGTGCTTTACTACAAGCAGACAATATACATGTAGTAGACAAATATAATCTTGTCAAGGCACTAGAAATATTTGCACAGAAAAAGTTGGATTTTGTTGATTGTCTTTTGTGTGCGTATGCTGGTGTAGATGAAGTATGTACTTTTGATAAGAAGTTACAAAAGTGTGTAGATATGCAAAAGAGTTAAACCTTACGAATCCAACAGCAACAACTTCAAAATAGCCATACGCATAAACACCCCATTTTTCACCTGTGTAAGTACTTTACAGTGAGGGTCATCTAACATCTCATCACTTATGTCGATGTTTCTCATCACAGGGCCTGGGTGTAGAAGTAAGATGTCCCTGTTTTCCATGCGTTCTTTAGTAATGCAGTACTGAGCAGCATAGTCAGCGTAGTCTTCAAAAAGTTCTTTTTCATGGCGTTCTAGCTGGGCACGTAAGCTCATGATGACATCTACTTTGTCCATGACATCTTCTAGGTTTTTGTACTGAGGTAATGCTTGTTCTGTAGATAGGCTTTCGGGCATGAACTGTTCAGGAGCGACAAGCAGTACGTTCATACCCATGCGTGTAAGCAGACGTATGCCTGAGCTTGCCACACGAGAGCTTACTATGTCACCTACGATGGCGATGGTTTTATCCTTAATAGAATGGAGGTCTCCACCAAAATGTTCTACCATGGTAAAGAGGTCTAGCAGTGCTTGGGTAGGGTGAGCATAGTTGCCTGCTCCTGCGTTGATGACAGGGCTTGTTTGCATGTTTGCTAGGAGTTGAGGTGTGGCATTTTCAGAGTGACGGACTATGATGCCATCTGGCTCCATGGCACAAAGGTTTGCAAAAGTATCTTCTAAACTTTCTCCTTTTTTAGCAGAAGAACGAGAAGGGTCAAGATGTACTACCGCAGCACCCAAACGTTTGGCGGCTACCTCAAAAGAACTACGTGTTCGTGTACTGGCTTCAAAAAAAAGGGTAATGAGAAGTTTGTCGTGTAAAAGCTGTGGAGGACGCTGTGCTTTAAAACGTTTGGCATCAGCTAAGAGCTGTACTATCTGTGTGTCAGAAAAGTTGTTCGTATCAACGAGATGTTGCATAGGCATCCTTAGTAGAATAATTACGTGATTATATCCAATAATAAATGAGTATATAATTTATGTTATAATTAACCCAATAACGACGAAAGGTAGATATGAAGAAAGATGATATTATTGCTTATTTAACTGAAAAACAAGCGTATTTTCTTGATACCTATGGTGTATCATTTGTGGGTATTTTTGGTTCTTTTGCTAGAGATGAAGCGACAGAATATAGTGATATAGATATATTGTATAACATACAAAAAGATGCAAAATTATCTCTTTTTGACTACCTAAAAATAAGTCATCAGTTAGAAGAGTATTTTCAAAAAAAAGTTGACCTTGTTAGAGAAGGTACGCTTAAGCCAATGGTAAAAACATATATTGAAAAAGATTTGATGTATGTTTAAAAGCAATAGAGACTATAAGCTGTATTTGCTAGATATTTTAGACGAGTGTCAAAATATAAAAAACTTTGTTGATGGTGTAGAGTATGAGGCATTTACTGAAAATGTAGAAAAAGTATATGCTGTAGCAAAAGCATTTGAAAATATAGGTGAAGCTGTGAAGCAAATACCTAAGGAATTGACTCAGCAATATCAAGATATTCCTTGGAGTGATATAGCAAAAATGAGAGATGTCCTTACGCACCATTATTTTGGTTTAGATGATAGAGTATTATGGGACACACTAGGTGAAGATTTTGATAGATTTGAAGTAGCGGTAAAAGTGATGTTGGAAAGTGTAGAATTAGAATAGATGAAAATTATTCAATTATTTTTGCTTTTTAGCTTGATGGCATGGGCAGAGTTTAAGTTAGATATCCCACAAAACATTGATGTGAGACAACTAGAAAATATAGTCAAAAATGGATGGACTAAAGATAATAAAACATTGAATGACTTAATCGTTTCCAATGCAGAAAGGGTAATGCCTGAGATTTTAGAGAAGATAAAGAAGCCTGTTTTAAAAGGTGTTGTAAATCATGATAATTCTTTTCCTGTAGCAAGAATTTTATTGAATAAAGATGACTATATCTTTATTGTATCCTATATTAAATACTTGGAAAGAATGGGACAATTTCATGAAGCAAAAGAGTTATATATCTTATTATTTAAGGGTATGAATACTATTGAAGATAAATCATTCCTGACAGTTATTTTTTACATAGTGAACGAAAAAATAGTTACAAATAGTTTGCTAGATAGCATAAGTAAATATTCATATACCTCCAAAATGAAGAGTGAACTATTGGGCCAAATACAAGATAACCTTGTATTTGATTATGCAAAATATTATGAATCAATTGAATATGAAAAAACAAATGTTTTAAATATAACTAAAGCAGGATTTTTTCACACACCTGAAGAAGATAGTATTGGGTATATTCAACTTATGACTGAAGTGTATGATGTCTTAGAGCAAAATATAAACTTTTATTTTGATAAAATGTCAATAGCGATAAAAATAACAATAAAAGAAAAAAATGAAAGATCTATTAATCAATTTAACATATACATGAAAGAAGAGAAAGATACGCACATGAGCTTTGGAAATAAAATAATGTTTGCTATATCAGCAGGTAAAATAAAGATTAAGAATTTTTTAGCTTTAGAGAATGAAACATACGGATATATGTCAGAATTTATGGGCAAGACAACAGCGTTAATAGCTATACCTAAAGTGGGATCAACAACTTTAGAATTCATAGAGCTAGTAGAGCAAAATAAAAAATTATTACATGCATTACAAAGATAAATTTTTTATATATCTTTCAACACTCCACCACCCCTCAAACACAGCATCATAATAAGGCTGTGTCACTTCTGAAAATGTATCTCTATCTTCATGCACATTTACGCACCAATCAAAATCAATATCTCTAGCTTTTAGTGCTTCTTGTGAGAGTAGTGTGTCGTTGATGCACCCTAGACGGCTAGGGGTGACGAGTAGGGTTTTGATGTTGAGCTTCTTGATGAGGTCTATCATATGAAAGTCTTTGGTGATGGGGACATGTAAGCCTCCTGCACCTTCTACGAGTAAAATATCACAGAGTTTGGAGAGTTCATGGTATTTTTCTATAATCTTGTCTATGCGTATGATTTTTTCAGTGTCAGCACAAAATGGGGCTGCAGGTAAAGCGAGGGTGTAGGCAGTGATGTCTTCTACTTTTAGGTCTTTAAAACGCTCATTAACCTTTTTACAAGCTTGAAGTAGTATAGTGGCATCAGGAGCTGTGTCTGTTACACCCGTTTCTATGGGTTTGTAAACACCTACCTTATAGCCTTTGTTTGCAAGTGCATCTATAAGCATGAGCGTAGTGTATGTTTTACCTACATTTGTACCTGTAGCGGTGATAAAAAGTGACTGCATACACGATTCCTTTATAATTTTTACATATTCATTGTATAATTATAGTAGAAATAAAAATTATTAGTATAATATAATTTAGAGATAAGGATAGACATTGCCAAATTACGAAGAAGAGTTAGACCTAGCCTTTGAGCTTGAAGAACCAAAAATGTTCAAAGTTTTTTTACACAATGACGACTATACCTCCATGGTATTTGTGATAGAGATACTCACAGGCGTGTTTCATAAGTCTAATGCAGAAGCAGAGCAGATTATGTTACACATTCATGAAACAGGTAAAGCAGTGTGTGGTGTATATACATTTGAAATAGCACAGACTAAAGCGCAACAGGTAAAGCAAAAAGCGAAACAAAATGAGTTTCCATTGCTTGCCACTATAGAAGACGACGTATAAATGACTGTAAAATATAATGAAAGAGGTTCAAAATGATTAGTGTAGCACTTAATGATGTTTTTAAAGAAGCCGTAGGGTATGCCAAAGAGAATAGACATGAGTATCTGACTGTCGAGCATCTCTTTTTGGCTATTGTTAGAAGTAAAGCTGGTATTGAGATACTTTCTATTTTAGATGCGGATTTAGCAGTACTTGAAGCAGGTATTGTTGAGCATATCACGAAAACGATTCCTTCACTTAAAGAAGCGGTAGAGCCATTTGAGACAGTAGCACTTTCACGTGCTATTAATGATATGATGACACACATACATTCTTCTGGACGCACGGAAGCAACTATTGGAGACATGATAGCGGCTATTTTTATACAAGAGCATTCATATGCAGTGTATTTAATGAAAAAAGAGGATATCTCACGTGTTGATGTCCTTGAAGTTATCTCTCATCGTTATGACAAAGTACGAGGTGCTAGTAACAGTGATGAGGATGCAGGTGAGAAAAAAGAGAGTATGCTTCAACAGTTTACGGTAGAACTCGTGGCACTCGCACAGACAGGAAAGATAGACCCAGTCGTAGGGCGTGTTGATGAGATAGAACGTGTGATGCAAACCCTTTGTCGTCGTAAGAAAAATAACCCGCTACTTGTGGGTGAACCAGGGGTAGGTAAAACGGCAATTGCGGAAGGACTGGCACTGCGCATCTCAGAATCTGATGTACCAGATATCTTGGTGAAGTCAAAAGTGTATGCTTTGGACATGGGAGCATTGGTTGCGGGTACGAAATATAGAGGTGATTTTGAGAAACGTTTAAAAGGTATTATTAACGAACTTTCAAAAGAAGAAGATGCAATATTGTTCATAGATGAGATACATACGATGGTAGGAGCAGGTGCAACCAGTGGTGGGAGCATGGATGCTTCTAACTTACTTAAGCCTGCACTTGCACGTGGTGACCTTAAATGTATAGGGGCAACCACTTACCAAGAATACAGAAACTTTTTTGACAAAGACAAAGCGCTTAGTCGAAGATTTGCCAAGATTGATGTAGAAGAGCCAAGTATTGAAGATACATTTACTATCTTAAAAGGGGTACAGCATAAGTATGAAGAGTACCATAAAATCACCTTTACCGATGATGCTTTACAGTCAGCTATTGATTTGTCTGTGAAGTATCTTCACGATAGGTTTTTGCCAGATAAAGCGATGGATATCATAGATGAGGTGGGTGCACATTTTATGCTTAAAGGAATGAGTGGAGAGCGTGTTGAAGCAACAGATATTGAGTCCTCAGTGGCAAAAATGTTAAAACTACCACCAACGGTGATTGGTACAGATGATACGAAAAAACTTAAACGTTTAGAAAAAGACTTGTCTTCTCACATCATTGGTCAAGATGAAGCCATTAAAGCGATAAGTACAGCCATCAAACGTTCTTATGCAGGACTCAATGGCGAAGATAGACCGATAGGATCTTTCTTATTTGTGGGACCTACAGGTGTAGGTAAAACAGCTCTTGCAACACAACTTGCAAAGACTTTACACGTCCACTTTGAGAGACTAGATATGTCTGAATATATGGAACCCCATACTATCTCTAGACTTGTGGGAGCTCCTCCAGGTTATGTTGGGTACGAACAAGGTGGATTACTAACAGAGATGATAAAAAAACATCCTCATACTGTACTATTGCTTGATGAGATAGAAAAAGCACATCCTGACATCATGAATATCTTACTTCAAGTGATGGATGGTGCGAAACTTACAGATAACAATGGTGTCGTGTCAGACTTTAAAAATGTGGTCCTCATAATGACTTCTAACATTGGAACAAAAGAAGCCAATGTTATGGGCTTCAACAAAGACAGTTCTATGAAAACAGATAAAGCATTAGCTGCATTCTTTTCTCCTGAATTTAGAAACCGTTTGAGTGGTACTATAGAATTTAATACATTGTCATTAAACGTGTTAATTACGATAGTAGATAGAGAGATAGATAAATTAAATAGCCTTCTTTCTTCTAAAAATGTGAAAGTAAAGCTCACTAAAAAAGCGAAAGAATACCTTGCAAATGAAGGGTATGATGACCGTTATGGAGCAAGACACATTGCACGTGTTATTGATCAAAAGATTAAAGAAGAGCTTACAGATGAAATGCTCTTTGGTAAGCTTAAAAAAGGTGGTTTTGTAAAAGTAAACTTTAAAGAAGACAAGCTTACGTTTGATTTTAGTGCAAAATAATATAGATAAAGATAGCTTTTTAGAATGCAAGATGAGTTTTATGTCCCACAAATAAGTACCTATTTTTTGGCATTCCCAAACCCTCGATATGCCGATGAGGGTGGTCTACTTGCCTATGGTGGTGATCTTAGCTCTAAAAGACTCATACTTGCCTACAAAAGTGGTATTTTCCCTTGGTTTTCTAAAGGCGATCCTATACTATGGTGGTCACCCAATCCTAGACTTATACTCTTCCCCAATCAATTTAAACTCCGTAAATCTTTTAGAAGAGTGTTACGTTCTGGAAAATTTACCGTAACTTTTGATACACATTTTGAAGAAGTAATTATGCATTGTGCAACAGTATACAGAGATGGACAAGAAGAGACATGGATCGTTCCTAAAATGAGAGAAGCCTACATAACGCTCTATAATGAGGGCTTTGCACACAGTGTCGAGGTTTTTTTAGAAAGAAAACTTGTAGGTGGACTCTATGGTGTTGCTTATGGAAAAGCTTTTTTTGGAGAGTCAATGTTCTCTTTGGTTTCAGATGCATCAAAAATTGCATTTAAAGCACTAAGTGACGTTTTAGGAGACAGAGGTTATGATTTTATAGACTGTCAAATGAAAACAGATCATATGGTAGGGTTAGGGGCGGAAATAGTACAGAGAGATGATTTTCTTGATGCACTGGAAGTTGCTATAGAAAAACCAAGTGATTTTGGTTCATGGAAAAACTATAAATGGGAATATAAGGAATAAAAATGGTAAATAGAGATATAGGATTCTCTTTATGGTTAGACTTTGTAGAAAGAGATTATTTGAAAAATGAATTTGCTACGCTCATAGAAAAAAATATCATTAATGGTGCAACAAGTAATCCATCTATCTTTGCCTCTGCGATTACTACTTCACCTGCCTATGCTGAACAACTTAAAAAGCTTGAAAGCAAAAGTGCAAAAGAAAAGTATGAAGCTTTGGCAATAGAAGATATACGTACCGCAGCTCAAGCATTAAGAAATTCTTATGATGCAGGAAATGATGGGTACATTTCTATAGAAGTGGATCCTTTTTTATCTAATGACTCACAAGGGACGATAGAAGAAGGCAAGAGACTGTTTGCTGCCATCGGTGAACCTAATGTGATGGTTAAAGTACCTGCAACAGAAGCGGGTTATGCAGCGATGACAGAACTTTTATGTACTGGTATTTCTGTCAATGCTACCCTTGTTTTTTCTCCAAAACAAGCACAAAAATGTCTCAAAGCGATGAAAAAAGGGATGGATGGTTTTGAAGCATCTGGTGGAGGACGCTGTGAAGCGGTTATTTCTGTTTTTGTCAGCCGTTTTGATAGACTTTTAGATGAAGACCTTGAAAAAGAGGGACTTGAAGTATCACGTACAGGTATCTATAATGCTGCTAAAATATATAACATGATAGAAGCAAATAGAACACCTGCTGTTCGTACACTCTTTGCTAGTACAGGTGTAAAAGGCGATGATTTACCTGCAGATTATTATATGCGTGAGTTATTGGCTCCTCATTCTGTTAATACAGCGCCATTGGCAACGATAGAATCTTTTATCACGCAAGAAGAAATTAAGTCACAACTCCCTATTGATGATGATGTGATTAATGGGTATTTTACAAAATTAGCGGACAATGGATTTGATATGGATGAAGTGTATCAAGAACTTTTAAAAGATGGGCTCGTTGCCTTTGAACAATCTTTTCAAGAAATGTTAGATACACTGAAATAATAGACAGACCATAAAGGGATATCATGGAAGAAAAGCTCAAATTATATCTTAGAACAATGATAAGCAATAAGGGATCTGACCTTCACATCAAATCAGGTTCACAAGTACGAGTGCGTATCCATGGTGTGCTAAAAGTTTTAGGTAAAGACTCATTGACTGCTCAAATGGTAGAGAAATTAGCAAAAGAAATTACCACCACTGATCAGTATGAGAAATTAGTGACGGATCGAAACCTTGACTTTTCTTATGTCCTTGGAAGTGAAAATAGATTTCGTGTTAATTTCTTTTACCAAATGGATGGTCTTTCTGCTGTATTTAGAATTATTCCTGTGGATATACTCTCTTTAGATGATTTAAATTTACCATCAGTGATTAAAACATTTACAGAAATACAAAGAGGACTTGTGTTGGTAACAGGTGTAACAGGATCTGGTAAATCAACCACACTCGCAGCTATATTAGACAAGATAAATAGAGAACAAAAAAAGCATATCATCACAGTAGAAGACCCTATAGAGTTTGTACATAGAGACAGAGGTTGCCTCATTAACCAAAGAAGCATAGGTCAAGATGCCCATTCTTTTTCAGATGCACTTAGAGCTGCACTAAGAGAAGATCCTGATATTATACTTGTTGGTGAAATGAGAGACTTGGAAACCATTGACATTGCACTACACGCTGCCAATACAGGTCACTTGGTTTTTTCGACACTACATACACTCGATGCAAAAGAGACGATAGATAGAATCGTTGGTATGTTTGGAAATGAAGAGCAAAACCGTATTCGCATGTCTTTGGCTTCTGTATTAGAAGGTGTTATTTCTCAAAGGCTCATTCCTACGATACGTGGAGGTAGGGTTGCGGGTATAGAGATACTCAAAAAAACAGCGAGAATTGAGCAACTTATCGCGGAAAACCGTGATGCAGAAATCCCTGATGCATTGTTTGAGGGGAAAGAGATTTATGGTACGCAAACTTTTGATCAAGCCCTACTTGATATATTACGTAGAGGTGAAATTACAGAAGAGACAGCGCTGGAATATGCTACCAACCCTGCAGATATGAAACTCAAAATGCAAGGAGTAGGTAAGGGTGCTATTATCCAAGATGACTTGGATGAAAAAGAAGTAGATGTCTTTGCATTTAAGGATGTAGAAGAAGAATAGATTAATCTTAACTCGGTATAATTCGCGTCTATTTTACTTGATATATTCGTATATCAGATGTGAAAAGATTCAATTTTAAAGGACAGAAATGTTAGAAGGTATCGTTAGAGAGAGTATCGGGAAACGTACTGCAAAAGTACTTAGAAGAGATGGTTACCTAACTGCTAACCTTTATGCTAATGGCGTAGAGAACATTCAAGCTGCGTTTAAACGTGGTGAATTTGTAAGAGCAGTTAGAAATAAGGAAACCTTGGCATTTGCTGTTAAAGTAGGTGATACTGAGTTAAATGTAGTCATTCAAGAGTATCAACTACACCCAGTAAATGGTGATGTTAAGCACGTAGATTTAAGAATCACTGTGCCAGGACAGGTAACAAATTTTCTTGTACCTGTTGTGACTCATGGAACACCAATTGGTCTTAAAAATAAAGGTGTACTTGTTATGTCTAAAAAAAGATTAAAAGTACGTGGGACCATAGAAGATATGCCAGCAAAGTTTGATCTTGATGTTGAGCCACTTAATAGAGATGATTCAATTCTTATAAGAGATATTGAAGTACCAGAAAACTGCAAATTGATGGACAGACCTGATGTTGCTATCTGTGGTGTAATCAAAGCTAAATAAGTAAAAACTGTTATGACACTTTTTGTGGGTCTCGGAAATCCAGGGACACAATACGAAGAGACACGGCATAATATCGGTTTTAAAGTCATTGATAAGCTTGTTGATGACTTTAATGCTAGAGACATTTCAAAAACTTCTTTTCACGGTAAACTTTACCGTTCTACCAATTCACTTTTTTTAAAACCGACTACCTATATGAATCTTTCAGGTAAATCATTACAACCTGTAAAAAACTTTTTTAAAGTTGAACTTGAAAAGATTATTGTCATACATGATGACATTGACTTACCTTTTGGTGCAGTACGTTTTAAAAGGGGTGGTGGACATGGCGGTCATAATGGTTTAAAATCTTTAGATGAAAGTATTAGTAAAGAATATCTACGTGTACGTGTAGGTGTAGGTAAACCAGAACATAAGTCACAAGTGGCTGACTACGTACTTCATGACTTTACAAAAGTAGAACAAAAAGTTTTAGATAATTTAATTACACATGTTGTAGAGGCATGCAAGACACTGTTAGTAGAAGAATTAAATAGTGTAAAATCTTTATATAGTTTAAAGTCGATCGATGGCTTGAACGTATGAGCTTTTTAGTACCTAAACAGTTTTTTGCCTATTTATTTAAGCTTTATCTTAAAAATCTTTTAGCCATTTTGTTTGGGCTTTCATTTGCTTTTGCTGCAATGGATTATTTTCAGTATGCACAAAAACTTGAGGTGTCAGGTAATTATAAAATCCTTTATATCTTTTATCAATGGGAACAAGCATTAGGATTACTCTACCCACTTTCTATGGTTTTTGCACTTATTATGACTAAGTTAACACTAATACGCAATAACACGATGGGCGCACTCCATGCTTTTGGCTATAATAAAAAGAGGTTAGTAAAACCATTTTTATTGGTAGCTTTTATAGTTTATGGTATTTTTACATTTTTACATACAACAGAGTTTTCATACGCAAGAGATAAGGCTTCACTCATCTTGAAAAATAAAATGGGTGCTTACGATGTTAACAATCTTTTCTTTAAATACAATGATACGTTTGTTTATATTAATAAACTTGATCCCATTGCAAAGAAAATATCAGATATTACTATTTTTAAAGTTGAGGGCTATCAAGTTCGTTATACCATTCATGCACCACTTGCAACTTTTGACGGTTATGAATGGGATGCACAAAATGCAATATTAAAAACACACATTTATGAGCAGGATGAATTAATAAGATATACGATAGAACAAAAGCAGAGTATAAAAACACTCAAAGGATACAAACCAAAAATAATTGAGTCACTTTATGAAGGAAAAGCACTGAATATTATGGATGCATATAACACATGGGTGCTATTAGACAAACAGAATCTAAATTCAGATAAAATAAGAGCAGTATTTTATGATAAAGTAGTTATGCCTCTTTTTGCAATAGCACTTTTGGTCATATTGTTTTTTAAATTACCGTTCCATGCACGAATGATGAATACAGGAGGGATTATAGCAGTTTCTTTAGGAGTGACATTCATGATTTGGGGTATATTATTTGGATTAAACCAAATTGGTACCAATGGAGTGTTAATACCAGAGATTACTGCAATATTACCTATAGCTTTCTTATGGGTATATGCAGTCTATATTTATATTACAGATGAAAAATCTATTCAATAGTAGGGGTTGAATTTTGATAATGACATATATATTAGCGGTACTGGTTATAGTTTTGTTGAGTATCTTAGTGTTCAAAAAACCTAAAAATACTTTTGATGAGCATGTAGAAACATTTATTGAACTCAATAATAACATTACGGTTATTACGACAGATACAGAAATGATAGCGATGAATAAAGCAGGACTTGATTTTTTTCATTTTAAGAATTTTAAATCTATACGAGAAAAGCATAAATTTTTGAGTAAATTATTTATTGAAATTGAATCTGAAGATACTAAATTTGTTGAGGGTATCAATTGGGTGACCAAAATTGATAAGTTACAAAAAATTAAAGTTGAAATGCGTAAAGGAAGTTTGAAACAAATTTTTTATATGCAAGTGAGTAAGATAAAAGAAAATCGTTATCAAGTCACTTTTAATAATATTTCACGTGTGATTGCTGAAAAAGATGCTATAACACAAGTTGCTGAAAAAGATGAACTGACACAAATCTACAACCGTTCTAAATTTAATAAAATCCTTTCTGTCTCTTTACGAAATGCAGAGATTTATGATGATACAGGTACTTTTACGCTTATTTTATTTGATATTGATCATTTTAAAGTAGTGAATGATCAGTTTGGACATAATGTGGGAGATCAAGTTTTAATACAACTGACTTCTTTAATTAAGAGTCAATTACGTGTTCAAGATAGCTTCGCTAGATGGGGTGGAGAAGAGTTTATTATTTTATCTGAAGGGTCTAACGAAAAAGATGCATATATTTTAGCAAATAGGCTTCGTGAAATAATAGAAGATTTTCCCTTCCCTGAGGTAGAAAAACTTACATGTAGTTTTGGCTTAAGTCAATTTGAGAAAGATGATACTGCAACAGGTTTGTTTAAACGAGCTGATGATGCGCTATATAAGGCAAAAAATAGTGGTAGAAATAAGGTTTGTATGTAGATAGAAATAAGGTCGGAATAATAGGATAGTACATAAAATACAGTATATAAAAAGTTGTCTAAACACCCTAACGACCTTTTAGCGATTTTTAGCTAAAATCACCCTAAATTATAATGATAACAATAGGATAAAAAATGAGTATTGATACGAAAGAATTGGTAGAAAAATATGGTTCTCCATTGTATGTGTATGATTTTGATTATATTGAGAACAGGTATACTACGCTTAAAGATGCTTTTTCAGGTAAAAAATCGATTATTAATTATGCGGTAAAAGCAAATTCAAATCTTTCAGTCATCGCACACTTAGCAAAACTAGGTGCAGGTGCAGATTGTGTGAGTATTGGTGAAGTGAACCGTGCACTCACAGCGGGCGTGAGTAAGTATAAGATTATTTTTTCTGGTGTAGGTAAACGTGATGATGAGATACGCGAAGCACTTCAAAAAGATATTCTGATGATTAACCTTGAGTCTGAAGCTGAGATGAAACGTGTAGAGATGGTGGCACGTGACCTTGGTAAGAAAGCACGTATTTCAATCCGTGTTAATCCAAATATTGATCCACAAACCCACCCTTATATTTCAACAGGCTTACATGAGAATAAATTTGGTGTTGAGATAGATATGGCGAAGCGTATGTATATTTATGCGAACAAGTCTGAATTTTTAGACCCTGTGGGTATTCATTTTCATATAGGGTCACAGTTAACAAAGCTGTCCCCTATACAAGAGTCTGCACAGATTGTGGCTGATTTGGTACGTTCACTTAAAGCGATTAAGATTGACATTAAGTTCTTTGATGTAGGTGGTGGTATAGGTGTTGTGTATGATGATGAGGTTACGATTGCGGCTGAGGAGTACACACAAGCGATTTTTTATGCAACAAAAGGACTAGATGTGACGTTACTTTGTGAACCTGGTCGCTATATGGTAGCCAATGCAGGTGCATTTTTTACGAAAGTATTGTATGAAAAAAATAATGATGGAAAACGTTTTGTTATTGTTGACGGAGGGATGAATGACCTCATACGTCCAAGCCTTTACAATGCGTATCATAAGATAGAAGCAGTAGGTGTAGAAGGTGAAAAAACGTCAGCAGATGTAGTAGGACCAGTGTGTGAAAGTGGAGATTTTTTTGGTAAAGATGTACCCTTGCCTCCATTAGAACATAATGATTTAATAGTTGTTCATTCTGCTGGAGCGTATGGTTTCACTATGGCATCTAACTATAACACACGTGCAAAAGTTGCAGAAGTAGCTCTTCAAGGTGGAGAAGATAGACTTATTAGGCAACGTGAAACTTATGAAGATCAGGTACGATTAGAATTAGAGTATCTACAAAAATAAAGGATATTTGATGACTTTAGATGATTTAAGACTTAAGATAGACAGTATTGATGATATGCTTCTTAAGCTCTATAATGAGCGTATGGAGTTAGTCCATCAAGTAGGTGAACTCAAAAATACTACGGGTGCGCCTATCTATAGACCTGAACGTGAACAGGCTATTTTAAATCGTTTAAAAAGTCAAAATAAAAAGATGGATGGAAAACTTACTGATGCAGCTATAGATGCACTTTTCCTAGAAATGTTTGCTGTAGCCCGTAACCTTGAACTACCAGAAGGTGTAGCATTTTTAGGTCCTGAAGCAAGTTTTACACACCAGGCCGCTGAAAGTAAATTTGGTGCTATGTCTGCATATATCCCTATGGGTTCTATTAAAGGTATCTTCCGTGAAGTTGCAAAAGGAACGGCAAAATTTGGTGTTATACCTATAGAAAACTCTTCTAATGGTATCGTGAGCGATACGATTAATTGTTTAGATGAATACACTCTGAAAATTATTGCGGAAGTCATGATAGATGTACATTTTGCATTTGCCACATTGGCAGAAGACCTTAAGAAAATCACCAAAATTTACTCTAAAGATATTGCTTTTGGTCAATGTAGGCTATTTTTACATGACCTAGGCTTTGATGATGTGGAGTTAGTCCCCGTGGAGTCTACAGCAAAAGCTGCAAAAATGGCGATAGAAGATGAAAACTCTGCTGCACTTTGTCCGACTATTGCAGCAAAATTGTATAATCTTCCAATACGTTTTAATGATGTTGAGGATAGCAGTAGCAACCGTACACGATTTTTTATTATTTCAAACTTTGAAAATGCAAGTTCTGGAGATGATAAAACATCACTATTGGTAAGGCTTTCAAATAATCCAGGTTCTTTGGTTGATTTTTTAAATCATTTTGAAAGTGCAGGTGTGAACTTAACAAAAATTAAATCACATATTGTGGGTGGTGAGTCTATTTTCTTTATAGAGTTTAATGGGCACAAAGATGATGAGAATGTGAAAAAGATCTTAGATAAAATGAAAAAAGAAATCAAAGTATTAGGCTCTTATGTAAGAGAAACTGATGATGTATATAAAGAGCAGATATGAAATATAACAAAGTATTAAGAGAGATAAAAACGTATGAATCTGGTAAGCCAATAGAGCTTGTGGTACGTGAATTTGGAATAGCGAAAGAAGATGTTGTCAAACTAGCATCTAATGAAAACCCAATAGGAACAAGTCCAGCGGTAAAAAAAGCCATCATAGAGAATGCATCAAAAGCACATCTTTACCCTGATGATTCTATGTTTGAACTTAAAGCTGCATTGGCTTCAAAGTATACTGTAGATGAAAATAATATTATCATTGGTGCAGGCTCAGATCAAGTACTAGAATTTATCGCGCGCGCTGTCCTAAATGAGAACTCTTCAGTGCTGATGTCAGCAGTAACGTTCGCTATGTATGAGATTTATGCTAAACAAATGGGCGCAAAGATATATAAAACAGCAAGTTATGAACATAAGTATGATGAATTTATGGAAGCATACCATATGTATAAACCAAAAATTATCTATCTATGTACACCCAATAACCCTACAGGGGATGCTACATCTAAAGAAGCGGTGATAGAGATTATCAACGCGGTAGATAAAGATACATTGGTAGTTGTAGATGGTGCTTATATGGAATATGCAGCAGCTAAAGACAGTAAGTATGCTATTAATCCAAATGATTTACTTACATATACTAACGTCATTTATTTAGGTACATTTTCTAAAGCATATGGCTTAGGAGGCATGAGAGTTGGTTATGGTATAGCCAATACAGAAATGATAGAAGAATTGTATAAAATGCGCCCTCCTTTTAATATCTCATCTCTGTCTTTAGCTGCTGCTATTGCTGCATGTCAAGATGAAAGTTTTGTAGAAGAGTCTATTGTCTTGCATGCAGAACAAATTAAACGCTATGAAGCTTTTGCAAGAGAGAATGGGTTTGAATATATTGAGAGTTATACGAACTTTATTACCTATTTGTTTGATGGGAAGTTAGACTCTACAAAAATAGCAGATAACTTGCTTAAAAACGGTGTCATTATACGTAATCTTGCCTCTTATGGGATGAATGCAGTACGTATAACGATTGGTACTAAAAAACAAAATGATGTGTTCTTTAAACATTTTTCGGAGCTTATCGTTTGAACAGTATTATAATAGTAAAGACATCCGAAATAGAAGTACAACCTTTTGTTTTGGATGATTTTACCCAAGATAAAGAGACAAATGGTACTATAAAAAAAGTAACAAAAAAAGAGTTAAAAATACTTGCGAATGATTTGGGCTTAATGTATGAAGACTCTGATATTATTTTTGTGAAAAAAATGCTCACTGCCTATTTAAAAAAGATGAAATAAAAGATTAAATAATGAATATACAAGCATGTTCTATAGAAGAATTAAATACCTTAGCAGAAGATATCAGACAAAAGATACTCGATACGGTAAGTAAAAATGGTGGACACCTCTCTTCTACTATGGGTGCAACTGATTTAATAGTAGCAATGCATAAAGTTTTTGATGTAGAGAAAGATCCTTTTATTTTTGATGTAAGCCATCAAGCGTATGCGCATAAACTTCTTACAGGGCGTTGGGACAGTTTTGATACCTTACGCAAATTTGATGGAATATGTGGCTATACAAAACCAAAAGAATCAAAGTATGATTATTATGTGGCAGGGCATTCTTCAACATCTATTTCACTAGCAGTTGGAGCGGCAAAAGCCATAGCACTAAAAGGTGAGGACAGAGTACCAGTAGCCTTCATAGGTGATGGTTCTATGTCTGCAGGTATGGTGTACGAAGCGATGAATGAGCTAGGGGATAGAAAATACCCTGTGGTTATCATACTGAATGACAATGAAATGAGTATTGCTAAACCTATAGGTGCTATTTCTAAACTCCTTTCACAAACTATGGCAGGTTCTTTTTACCAAAAATTTAAAGGTAAAGTAGAAAAAGTTCTTGAACATTTACCTGAGTCTGCACACTACATGGCAAAGCGTTTTGAAGAGTCATTTAAACTTATTACTCCAGGGATACTCTTTGAAGAACTTGGTATAGAATACATTGGGCCAGTAGATGGACACAATATTGAGTCCCTCATAGAAACAATGGAAGTAGCAAAAGCGTTAGGTAAACCAGTCATTATTCATGCACAAACCACCAAAGGCAAAGGCTATGAGATAGCTGAAGGTACAAAAGAACACTGGCATGGTGTAAGTGCGTTTGACCTTAAAACAGGTGTAGCTCCAAAGAAAAATGGTGCTAAAGCAGCAACAGCTATTTTTTCTGAGACCTTAGTTGCGTTGGCAGATGAAGATGAGAAGGTAGTGGGTGTTACTGCTGCTATGCCAACAGGTACAGGTATGTCAGCTGCTATTGAAAAATACCCTACACGCTTTTGGGATGTGGCTATTGCCGAACAACATGCAGTGACTTCTATGGGGCCTTTAGCAAAAGAAGGATTTAAACCTTTTTGTACCATTTACTCAACATTTTTACAACGAGGGTTTGACCAAGTAATACATGATATTGCTTTAATGGACTTGGGTGTAGCTTTTGCCTTAGATCGAGCAGGTATAGTTGGTGAAGATGGTGAAACACACCAGGGAGCTTTTGATATCTCTTATCTTAGAGGTATTCCCAATATGACACTCATGGCACCGTACAATGAAACAACAATGAAACTTTGTATGTTATTCGCTAAAGAATATACACGACCTTGTGCTTTTAGGTATCCAAGAGGTGCTTTTTTGGCAGCAGACAGAGAAAGTCCTGCTTACGAACTAGGTAAGTCTGTTCTACTCCAAGAAGGGAAAGATATACTTTTTATTGGGTATGGAAATGGTGTCGGACGTGCAGAACAAGTGGCTGATCTGGTCAAAGCCAAAGTGGGTATTTTAGATTTACGTTTTGTAAAACCTTTAGATGAAAAGATGCTAGTTTCACTTTCTAAAAAGTATAAAAAATGGTTTGTATTTTCAGATTCAGTTAAAATGGGTGGTGTAGGTTCAGCTCTTTTAGAATTACTTAGCGAAAAAAAGATACAAGATATAGTACTCACTTCTTTTGAATATGATGATGCTTTTATTACCCATGGAAATACAAAGTTGGTAGAAGAGAGTTTAGGTTTATTACCTGAACAGTTAGCAAAGAGAATTATGTAGGGGCAGATTCCATATCTGCCCAAGGGTCAATATGGAATTGACCCCTACAGGTTGGATTTAATAAAGAGATTTATAAATCTTTTTATTAAGTTCAGTGACAGTGAACAAATTATAGTTAAGGATTTAAAAAATGGCTAACCAATACATTTTTACAAGTGAATCAGTAACAGAGGGTCACCCAGATAAAATGGCTGATCAGATCTCAGATGCGATATTAGATTATATTATCGAACGAGATCCACAAGCTAGAGTAGCTTGTGAGACGTTAGTGAGCAATGGTTTTTGTGTTATCGCAGGAGAACTAAAAACAACAGCGTATGCACCGATGCAAGAGATTGCAAGAGGTGTCATAAAAGAGATTGGGTACACAGATGCACAGTTTGGATTTGATTACCGATCTGCAGGTGTATTGAATGGTATTGGGGAACAAAGTCCAGATATCAATCAAGGTGTAGATCAAGCAGATGGTGAGATCGGTGCGGGTGACCAAGGACTCATGTTCGGTTATGCTTGTAAAGAGACACCTGAACTTATGCCACTCCCTATTTCTTTGGCGCATAAAATAACTGCAAAACTTGCGGAAGTGCGTAAAAATGGAACTGTCCCATTTTTACGACCAGATGGTAAAGCACAGGTCTCTGTGAAGTATGTAGATGGTAAACCCGTATCTATAGATACTATTGTTGTATCAACCCAACACCATGACAATGTTACTTTAGAACAAGTACAAAAAGCGGTCCTTGAAGAAGTAATTAAAGCAGTGATTCCTACTGAACTAATGAATGATGATATTGTTTATCATATCAACCCTACAGGGCGTTTTGTTATTGGTGGACCTCAAGGTGATGCGGGGCTTACAGGTAGAAAAATTATTGTCGATACCTATGGTGGTTCTTGTCCTCATGGAGGAGGTGCTTTTTCTGGTAAAGACCCTACTAAAGTAGACAGATCTGCTGCATATGCAGCTAGATATGTGGCTAAAAACTTAGTCGCTTCTGGTGCATGTGAAAAAGTAACACTACAGATAGCTTATGCTATTGGTGTGGCTAAACCAGTGTCTATTTACGTAGATACACATGGAACAGCACATGTGGATGAAGATAAAATCTCTTCATGTGTATCTGAACTTTTTGACCTTACTCCAAAAGGTATTATGGAAGAGTTAGATTTACTTCGACCAATATACAAGAAAACAGCAGCTTATGGGCATTTTGGTCGTGAAGATGCTGATTTTACATGGGAACAAACCACTAGAGTAGCAGATATCAAAAATTACCTAGGACTTTAGCTGTGTAAAAAGAGCAATGCTCTTTTTTGCCAACACATTTTATAGCAATTAAAGTATTTTTTAAAAATCTTTAGCTATAGTTTGATATCAAAATATAAAGGAAATAAAATGGCAGTAATTATTGGTGATACTTGTATCAATTGTGCAGCGTGTATTGACGAATGTCCAGTAGAGGCAATTGTAGATGAGGATGATAATCCAACTGGTGAGGAATACTACTATGTATATCCTGATAAATGTGTAGAGTGTGTAGATCACTTTGATTCTCCAGCATGTGCTGAAGCATGTCCAACTGAGGGTTGTATTACTTGGGATATGCCTTTCACGGCTGAGCATAAAGATCACTTTGCAGGTGGAAACTACATCGATGGTGAAAACTATGTGATGGAAGATGCAGATATAGTTATGCCTACAAGAGATGATATCTCACTAGAAGATAGAGCAGCTAGAAAGAACGTAGTAGAAGATTAATCTTCTGTTTGCAGGACACTAAAAGGGCAAAGCCATTTTAGTTACGTTAACACTGGGTTTCCCTCATCGGGAAGCTCATGCGACTAGTCGCATAAAAAACTCATTTATTTCATTTTTACCACTTCAACCAATTTTAATCAATACTTAGATAAAATTCCGCCCGAATACTCTCCATATAACTTAATTTGGAAGTAAATTATCGCTTAGGAATATTAAGATGGAACAAACATTATCAATCATTAAACCAGATGCAGTAGCAAAAAACGTAGTAGGTCAAATTTTGGCTAGATTTGAAGCAGCAAACCTTAGAGTTGCAGCAACAAAAAAAATTAGACTTTCACGTGTAGATGCTGAAGCATTTTACGCTGTTCATGCTGAAAGACCTTTCTTTAAAGACCTTGTAGAATTTATGGTTTCTGGTCCAGTTGTTGTGACTGTACTTGAAGGTGAAAATGCAATGCAAACAAACAGAGATCTTATGGGAGCTACTAACCCAGCAGAAGCTGAACCTGGTACAATTAGAGCAGATTTTGCAGACAGTATTGATGCCAATGCCGTTCATGGTTCAGACTCTGTTGAAAATGCAACAAATGAAATCAATTTCTTTTTTGCACAAAGAGAAATCAACTAGTGTAAGGAATTACCTTTATGGTAATTATATTTGACAAAATAGGTTCCACAGCGAAACCAGTTGAACTTTCTTCAAAAGGTATTACGCTTGATGGGACATTACAAAAAAGTGGTTATCATCAAGTCACTTTAGATGCTATGCTGAATGGATGTTTTGATTTGGATTGTGATAGATGTGGAGAGACATACACCTATGACATGGACGCTAAGTTAAGACTGAAGCTCAGTGACTTGGTTTCTGAAGATAAAGATGATTTAGATATAATTGAATTTTTAGATGGCAAAATTGATCTTTTGTACATACTAGAGAGTGAAATTACATCAATCGAAAGCTCTTATCATTACTGTGACAAATGTGATGGAAATGATGAAGACTTTGAAATTGAATTTTAAGGATATAAAATGGCAGTACCTAAGAGACGTGTGAGTCACACAAGAGCAGCGAAAAGAAGAACACATTACAAATTGACATTACCAATGCCTGTAAAAGATGCAGATGGAACATGGAGAATGCCTCACCACATGAACATGACTACTGGTGAGTACAAAACAACTAAAGCGTAATTGATGATACGCATCGCAATTGACGCAATGGGTGGGGACTTCGGTCCTGAACCTATTATAGAAGGTGTTATCCAAGCACTGGATGAAAAAAAATTCTTACCTATACTTGTAGGTGATAAAGAACAAATACTTGAATACCTCCCACAATATTATATTGATAAAGTAGAATTTGAACAAGCTTCAGATGTTATCGCTATGAGCGATGCTGCAACAGATGCATTAAAACGTAAAGATTCTTCTATCTACAAAGCAGTAGAACTTGTACGTGATGGGAAAGCAGATGGTGTACTTTCTGCTGGTCACTCAGGGGCTACAATGACAGCCTCAACATTACGTATAGGTAGGATACCAGGTATTAAAAAACCTGCGCTTGCGACACTTATGCCAAGTATCACAGCCGATAAAACTTTGGTACTTGATGTGGGTTCTGTTACAGACTGTAAACCTGAAAACCTTTTTCAGTTTGGTGCAATGGGCGAAGCCTATGTGGCTAAAATCATGCAAATAACAAACCCTAAAGTAGGACTACTTGCTAACGGAAGTGAAGACTCAAAAGGAAATGAACTTACAAAAGCAACGTTTCCTTTACTTAAAGCTTTAGATGGATTCATCGGAAATGTAGAGGGTAAAGACATTTTTAATGGTAAAGTAAATGTAGTTGTCTGTGATGGTTTTACTGGTAATATTTTACTTAAAACTGCAGAGGGTGCGGTATCTACTATATTTGATTTGATGAAACAATACATTCGTAAATCATTGCCTGCAAAAGTGGGTGCATTGATGATGAAGAAAAAAGTTTTTGGAAACATGAAAAAGCAAGTAGATAAAGATGAATATGGTGGAGCACCACTATTGGGTCTTAAAGGCTGTGCGATTATTTCTCATGGAGCTTCAAGTCCCAAAGCCATTAAAAATGCTGTTTTTCAAGCTATTTCTTATGTCGAATCAGATGTTAATAGCACGATAGAAAGACTTTTAGACCAAGCAAATAACTAAACAAACTTTCAAATACGTAAAAAATCTTCTTGGGTACAAGTGATTACTTGTACCTCTTTTTTCTTCTCATTTTAGAACACTCCTTAGTTACTTATGCTAAAATAACAAACTATAATACGTGTTCAAGGATAACTATGTCACAAATTTATGCTTCATTTAGATCGATAGGTGCTTATGTCCCTGAAAAGATTTTGAGCAATGCAGATCTTGAGAAGATGGTAGATACCACTGATGAGTGGATACTTAAACGTACAGGGATTTCTGAGCGTCATATTGCTGCTGAAAATGAAGTGACAAGTGATTTGGGGGCTAAAGCAGCAGCATTAGCCATAGAACGTGCTGACATAAGTGCAAAAGATGTAGACTTGGTCATTTGTGCTACGGTTACACCAGATTATTTTAACATGCCATCAACTGCATGTATCATCTCAGATAAATTGGGCATCAATAACGTACAAGCATTTGACATCTCTGCGGCATGTTCTGGTTTTGTCTATGTGCTTTCTATTGCTAAGGCATTTATAGAGTCTGGTATGAAAAAAAATGTACTGATCATAGGTGCAGAGAAATTTTCTTCTATTGTGGACTACACAGATAGAAGTACGTGTATCTTGTTTGGTGATGGTGCGGGAGCTGCTGTAATCTCTGCGACAAATAATAAGTCTGAAGGTATCATAGACTTGCATGCTTCGGCAGATGGTGCGTATGCAGACTTTCTTGTGACACCTGCTCCTGGTAGTGTCAACCCAGTGAGTCAAAAAGTCATAGATGAAGGCTTAAACTTTGTGCAAATGAAGGGCAATGAAACCTTTAAACTCGCAGTAAAAACACTGACTAAAGATGTCAAAGAGATATTGGCAAAAAATGAGATAAACTCTGCAGATATTCCTCACTTTATCCCTCATCAGGCAAATTATCGCATTATTAAAGCTGTAGGTGATGCCCTTAAAATGAAAGAAGAACAAGTGGTACTCACTGTAGGTAAATATGGTAATACTTCAGCAGCATCTATCCCTATGGCGATTAATGACATTTGGGAGTCAGGTAGACTTCAAACGGGTGAACTTATGTTACTTGATACTTTTGGTGGTGGGCTTACTTGGGCTTCTGCTTTACTTCCTTTTGCCGGAAAGAGTAAATAAAACGTGCGTATTGGGTTTATTGGGGACATCGTTGGTAAACCTGGTCGCTTGATGTTAAAGCGACATCTTAAACGTCTGCAGCAAGAACACTTCATAGATTTTACCATTGCTAATTATGAAAATGCTTCTCATGGTTTTGGACTAACAGAAAAGAACTGCATAGAACTCCTTGGCTACGGTGTAGACATGATGACAGGGGGTAATCACTCTTTTGATAAAAAAGAGATACTGACAATGTTTGATACTTACCCACTTATACGTCCTATAAACTACCCCAAAGAGCTTGCAGGTAAAGGTATATATGAGACGACAGTCCTTGGACAAAATCTAGCCATTATTAACCTCATGGGGCATTACACTATGCCTATGGTAGATAATCCTTTTACAATGATAGTAGAAGAGGTCAAAATGCTTAAATCTCAAGGTATCAAACATATTATCATTGACATCCATGCAGAAGCGAGTGCAGAGAAAAATGCCTTACGTCAGATACTTAAACATGATGTTTCTGCTCTTTTAGGTACGCACACGCATGTTGCTACAGATGATTTACAAGTGGTAGATGGCTGTTGTTATGTGACGGATGTAGGGCTAACTGGCTGTCGTGATGGCGTGATAGGCATGGATGATGCAGTACCTATGAAACGTTTTTTAACCTCTCTTGGAGGACATTATGATGTGCCTGATGAGTGTAAAGCTATTTTTCAGATGGTCGTTTTTGAGATTGATGATGAGGGGCGATGTGTGGGAGCTGAGAAGATTAAGATTCATGATGATATGCCTAAGATTGTAACGCAGGCTTGGGTGGACTGAGTTATATTTTTTGACGTTTATCATTTGTTTTTTTACTAAAGTTCCTTTATTAATGTAATTGTGACGTTGTGACTCTTTGTTACTTTTTTCTTTTTTGTACTACGACAAAAGAGAAGAAAGTAACAAAAAAAGAAAAAAGCGTAACCACTATCGCGACTGCATATTATTTTTGTGATTGTAGGTATTTAATTTAAGAATTTCTCTTTATCCTTACCTTTTTCGGATCAAAAAGAGCAATGGCCTCTTTAATCATAGGTTCTTGAAGTAAAGTGGAAGGGTCTTTTTCTTTTGCGGCTTCGGTGTCTCCAGCTTCAGGTGAGATGCATGAGCTTTTCATTTCTATGTCTTCTATCATGGAACTTGTAT
>Ga0256840_1001109_pt1 | contig 25973 bp, 26 predicted proteins | sample 355202metaG_FD_185969 | JGI IMG/M metagenome (GOLD analysis project Ga0256840, IMG submission 185969) | Hydrothermal vent microbial communities from Mid Atlantic Ridge, Atlantic Ocean - 355-202 | ecosystem: Environmental > Aquatic > Marine > Hydrothermal vents | place: Atlantic Ocean: Mid... | reverse complement strand
TAAAATTTTATATATTTAAGTATCGTATAAGTTCTTTTATTTATTAACTTAAGAGTAGTTTTAGTTACTATCCTTTCGGAATGATAGTCCCAACGAGGTCATACTCTAGCAATAGCTATCGGTATGGATTTAATGGTATGGAGAAAGATGATGAAGTTAAAGGTGAAGGGAATTCTATTACTTTTAAAAATAGGATTTATGATTCAAGAATTGGAAAATGGATGTCAATGGATCCTTTACAAAAAAAATATCCATGGATGACTCCATATCATTATGTAAGGAATTCTCCTATTGGTAAAATTGATATTTCTGGTCTTTGGGACATAGAAGTACATGCATATAAAGATAGAAAAAGATATGGATATGCAGTATTAATTGTTAAGAATAGAATGGGTAAAGAGGTTTACAGAACAACAGTTAGAGTACATGGTTCGTCTAGTCTAATTGGTGGGAAAAGAGATATTACTAATGGCGATACTCCACAAGGTAAATATAAAATTGGAGATGATCAAGCAGTTTGGCAAAAGAAAAAAAACACTACTTCTTACGGTCCAAATGCACTTCTAAGATTAAAATATCTTGGTGGAGAAGGAGGTAAAAGACAATATATGCATGTTCATGGAGGAAGACAAGAAGGTAAAAACTATAAAAAATATGGGAAAATTTTATGGAATACACATGGGTGTATGAGAATAAAAGATGATGAAATAAAAGAAATTAAAAATATTACTCAAAATCTTGAAGAAAAAGATTCAGAAGAAAAACCAGGATATCTAGTACTAACAGATGATTTGGTTGAACTTGATGGAGAATATAGCCTCCCAGTTACAGATAATGCTACAGGAGAAGTGTCAAATAAAAAAACATTTTGGCAAGGTATAAAAGATGGTGTAATGTCTTGGATTGATTATTTTAGTTCTAGTTCTAATGATTCTGTTGTTCCTAAAACTGAAACGAAAATAGATTCTAATATTAAAAAAACTATTGATGCGGATGGAGATGGCTATACAAATATGAGACCACAAATAGGCGGGAAAGGTAAAGCCACTAGAATCAATGCAGGGAGCAAAATTAAAATCATTGAGAAAGGAGAAAAAGCATCTAAAATTGAATATAATGGGCAACAAGGGTACATATATAATAAATACATTAAGCAATAGAATAATTTTATTATTAATATCTATTTTTCTAGTTTCCTGTTTGCAGAAAAAAAAGAAGAATATTGAAGATATTAAAAATACAAAAATTATATATAATATCGTTGATAGCGTATGGAATTCAAATTCAAGATTTTCAAAAAAAAACATTTCTACAATGAAACGATTTTATCTAAATAAAAAAGTAAATATGTTAATAGACAAAAATGCTTATAGCGGTTTATCTACTTATTTTAACGCTTTATTTTTAAATAATGATAGAAAATTTTATGATTTTCTCTCGAAAGAAAAGGATAGTTTAATTATTAAAAGAATAAAGGAAAAAATTAAACAAGAATTTGAAATTCAAAAAGATATAAGTAATAGTAATAGATATAAAGATTCGATATATTTAAGACATAAAACGAACAATTTAAAATTTAAAAAGTATGTTGATTATATATTTATGTGATAATTAGAATCTAATTTGATCCCATTTTGACACTATCCTAAAAAGCAGGTAATTTTTTATTTGACTTCAATACTCTCAAAAAATCGATACAACAAACGGACACCAGCACCAGTACCGCCTTTTCCTTTGTAGTTTTCTGTTGCATGTAGATAAGCACTGCTTAAATCAATATGAATGTATGGATTATCGGTAAAATGTTCTAAAAATTTACCTGCAGTAATCATTCCAGCGTTAGGACCTCCTAAATTTTTAATATCAGCAATATCGGATTTAATTTCTTCTTTCCATTCGTCCCAAAAAGGAAAACGAACAACTCTATCGTGCATTTCTTGTCCAGCTTTTTCTAGTTGAGTAAAGTATTTTTCTTTTGCATTTCCCATAAAAACAGCTGTTTTAACACCAACTGCTCTTACAGCAGCACCAGTTAATGTTGCAGCATCGATAATTAATTCTGGCTTGTATTTATTAGCATAAGCAATAGCATCTGCAAGTACCATTCTTCCTTCTGCATCTGTATTTAGAACTTCTACTGTTGTTCCGTCAAACATGGTAACAACATCGCCTGGAGCGTAAGCATTTTTCCCTGGTCTGTTATCGGTAGCTGGAATTAAACCAATAACATGTACAGGTAAATTATTAAGTGCTATTGCATGGATTGCTCCTGCCATACAAGCAGCTCCTCCCATGTCGCATTTCATGAAATCCATAGAATTTGCTGTTGGTTTTAAACTTAATCCTCCTGTATCATAAACGATTCCTTTACCAACCAAAACATACGGTTTTTTATTAACTGCATTTTTTGGTTTATATTCCATTATGGTAAATGTTGCTGGTGTTTCTGACCCTTGATTTACAGCTAACAATCCACCCATTTTTAAACTTTCAATTTTTGTTTGTTCAAAAACTTTTACGGTATAATTCCCTTCTTTTCCTTTGGCTTTAATTTCTTCTGCTATCTTAATTGCATCTAAATACGAAACTGGTTCGTTAACCATATCTCTTGCCCAAAAAACAGCTTTTACTAGATTTTGTAATTCTTCTAAATCTTTTTTTGATATATTTCCTAGAATCTGTACTTTTTGAAGCTTATTTTTCTTTTCTTTTTTATCTTTAAAGTATTTCAAAAATTGATAATTTGATAATAAAAAACCATCTAAAAAAGCCAATATTTCTTTTTTATTATTCCCACAAATAGTTACGATTTCTTCTTTTTTTAAATTTTGATGTATGTTAAAAGCATGTACTCTAATATCTTGAGCTGACTGTTTGCTAATATTAACAACATAAGTATAAATTTCTGACTTTAAATATTGAATTTTTTCTTTTTTAAAATTCTTTTTAAAGTATTTAACTTGGTCATTGCTTATTTCTTTTATTTCTGAAATTTTATCTGCTAAAAAAATTACATTCTCATTTTTTTTTATAGCGTTTATCTTAGTTAATTGTATCATTATATCCTTTTTTTTTGTTTTACAAATATAGGATTTGTTATTTAAAAATTTACGCTATTTAATAAGATTAACTATGTAATGAAATGTGTAGTTCTTTAAAATAGTCAAAAGCTTGTATCAATCTGGAACCATACCAGCTAAAATATTCTCCATCAACTAAAATAATTTTTGCTTTGGAATATTCTGTAAATATTTTTTTATGTTTTTCTTGAAATGGATATGGTTCCGATGATAATAAGATATAATCTACTTCTTTTATTTTTTCAATCTCGATCTCTGGATAACGATCTAAATATTTATATATATTTTCGAATTTATTCAGTTTTAGCAACGCATTGATAAATGTATTTTTTCCTGCAACCATATATGGATTAGCCCAAATAAAGTAAGCAATTTTTTTCTTTTTTTTATCTTTTATGTAAGCCGAAAATTGTTTTTGTTTTTGTTGAATTTGCTGATTTATTCTATCTGCTTTTTGTTTGCAATCTAATAATATCCCTAACTTTTGTATTAGTTCCAATACATCTTTTATTGTATTCAAATTGGATACATAAGTTACTGTGATTTCTTCAACTTGATTAACTATTTCTTTGGTATTCTCTTCTTTATTACATAAAATAAAATCTGGTTTTAAAGCTTTAATTTTATCTAAATGAATTTGTTTTGTTCCTCCAACGACAGTTTTTTGTTTTTTTAAATGTTTTGGATGAATACAAAATTTTGTAATTCCGACAAGCCTATCTTCTAACCCTAAATCAACTAATAATTCTGTTAAAGATGGTACCAATGAAATAATTCGTTGTGGCGTTTTATCAATTTCAATTTTTCGATTTAATTGATCTTTATATTGCATAATTTTAATTGCTACGCCAAAAATAAGGTGTTAATATGATTAAAACGGTAAATAATTCTAATCGTCCTAATAACATTAAAAAAGCAGACCACCATTTTCCGAAATTTGGTAAGGAATCGTAATTATTTACTGGACTTAATGCTCCAAATGAAGGACCTACATTACCTAAACTAGAAGCTGCTGTTCCTAATGAAGTCATGTAATCTAATCCCATAATACTAAAAACTGCTGCTCCAACTCCAAAAGTTACCATATATAATATAAAAAATGCCATGATATTAAATACAATTTCTTTGGTTACCGATTTTTTATTGAATCGTACTGGAATTATTGCATGTGGATGTATGGTTCTTTTAAATTCTAAAATGGAATTTTTTACCATAATGATATGTCGTACAATTTTAACTCCACCAGCTGTTGATCCTGCCGATGCTCCAAAAAACATCAACATAAAGAATAAAACGGTTAAAAAAGGTGTCCAAATAGTAAAATCTGCCGTTACAAATCCTGTGGTTGTTATTACTGCTAATACCTGAAACAATGCATGTCTAAAACTACTTTCTGCCTCTCCTAAAACTTTTGGATGTGCTATGAGTTGTATTTCGGTTGGATTTATAGATACACTTGCAAAATAATAAATGATTATAGCGGAGATTAGTGTTGCTATGATTACTATTAACACATAAATTTTAAATTCTTCATCGTGTAATACTTTGGCTATTTTTCCTTTTAATGCAAAGTAACTCAATACGAAATTCATTCCTGCAATAAACATAAAAACAATAATAATATATTCAATTAATGGATTATTATTCCAATACGCTATACTTGCATTTTTAGTTGAAAACCCTCCTGTTGAAAGGGTACACATTGCGTGATTTATTGCATCAAAAACAGTCATTCCTGCAATTTTTAATAGTACTGCTTGTAGTATGGTAAATCCCAAATAGATATACCAAAGTCGTTTTGCTGTATCTGTAATTCGTGGATGTAATTTATCTGCTGATGGTCCTGGTGCTTCTGCTGCAAAAAGTTGCATTCCTCCAATTCCTAGTAGTGGTAAAATTGCTATTGCAAGTACAATAATTCCCATACCTCCGATCCAATGTGTCATACTTCTCCAAAATAGAATTCCATAAGGCATCGCCTCTATATCGTTTAATATGGAAGCTCCTGTTGTGGTATATCCACTCATCGTTTCAAAAAAAGCGTTTGTGAAATTTGGTATTGTTTGTGTAAAAAGGTAGGGTAATGTTCCTGATAATGTTAAGAAGACCCATCCTAAGGTTACAATTAGATATCCTTCTTTTTTCTTTATTTGTTTGGTAAAGTTTTTTGTTATATATCGTAATAAGACTCCAGTACTAACGGTAACAATTCCTGCAATTGCTATGCCTTGATTTGCACTATCCTTATAGATAAGCCCAACTAAAGCAGACAATAACATAAATCCTCCATTAAAGAGCATTAATATACCCATCATCTGAAAGATTATTCTATAATTTATTTTATTCATTTCTTTGTTTCACACGTAATTTACTATCTAATAAATATGGTGTGGTTATTTATTTTAATTAAATAATCTTTCCATTTTATTTATGGTATTTGGCGTACAACAAATTAATACTTTATCGTTTGCTTGTACTTGAAATCCTCCTAATACAATTAGCCCTTCTCCATTTCTTATTACTCCTGCAATTGTTGCTCCTTTTGGGATATCTAATTTTCGAATAATCTTTTTTGTAATTTCTGCATTTTGTGGTACAATAAACTCTAAAATTTCTGCATTTATATTATTTAGTGTTGCTATTTCTACCACTTCTCCTTTACGAATATACCTAAAAATACTATTTGCTGCTAGTAACTTTTTATTTATTAAGGTGTCTATTCCTATACTTTGGGATAATTTAAAATAATCGATATTTTCGACTAGTGCAATGGTTTTTTTTACTCCTTTTGATTTTGCCACCAAACAAGACATAATATTGGTTTCACTACTTCCTGTTAAGGATAAAAATGCATCCATATCTTCTACATTTTCTTCTTCTAATAACTCTACATCTCTTCCGTCTCCAGAAACTACTAATGCATTTGGTATTTCATCTGCTAATAGAAACGCTTTTTGTTTATTACTTTCTATTATTTTGATGTTTAGTTTTTTATTGCACAATTGTTTTGCTGTTCGGATACCAATTCCACTTCCTCCAAGTATCATTACATTTTTGATATTAGTTTTTGTGGTTCCCGAAAGTTTATATAATTCATCTACTCCTTCTTTTGTTGTCATGAAATATGCCTGATCTCCTTCATTAAAAACAGTATTTCCTCTTGGTATTATGGTTTGCTGTGAGTTTTTATGCTGAATTGCTATTGGCATAAAATGTATTCCTGAAAAGGATGCTGCGGCTTCTTTTACGGACATTCCTACAAATGGTGCTTTTTTTGACAATACAATTCCCATCATGGTTAGTTCTCCTCCTTCAAATTCGTGTGTATCATTAAATGCAGCCTGATTTAGTAACAGTTTTATTTCATTTGTTGCTAATTCTTCTGTAGAAATCAATTCATCAATTCCTAATTCTTTAAAATTAATTTCCTCTTTTTTATCTATGAATTCTGTATTACTAACTCTTGCAATAGTTTGTTTTGCTCCCAACCTTTTCGATATTACACATATAGTTATGTTTATTGCTTCGTTAGACGTTACTGCTATTAATAAATCTGTATCTGCAATTCTTGCATTTTTTAAAACTTCTATTGATGTTGCATTACCAAATTTTGTACTTATATCTAATCGTGTATTTGCATATGCTAGATGTTCTTTATCTAAGTCTATTAATGTTATATCGTGAGCTTCGTACGATAATAATTTTGCTAAGTGAAATCCTACTTCACCTGCGCCTGCGATTACAATTCTCATTTTAAGAATTTTTAGTTTTTGGAATACAAATGTAATATTTTTTATCTAGTATTGCTTATTTAATTCTTTGCAAATTTGCTTTTTCTCTAGAAATAATCTTCTAGTTTGCTATGTACCTTTTCTATTTCTTTATCTACATAAGACTGTGCGTAATGTACATATCTATTAAAGGATTTACTTGCGCTACTATGTCCACTTATTTTACGTACTAAATGCTCTGGCATTCCTAATATTAGTAATGTTGTTATTGCTGTTCTTCGCATCATGTGTGAGCTCATTTTATCACAAAATCGATTTTTATTTGCATGTATTTTTTTTGTTTTCCCTCTTCTTTCTCTTGATACGGATACGGATTTTGTGAAATTTGCTTTTTCTCCTAATTTTTTTAAGTTTTTATTAAAATTAAAAAGTGTTATATGCCGAAACACCTTTTCTTTTGCGTTTCTAGTCTTATATTTTTTATATATTTCTATGGCGTAATTTGGTAATCTGATTAAACTATAGGTTTTTGTTTTTTGAGATTTTATTTTTAAATACCAAACATTTTCTTGTTTTTCAAAATTTTTATTTGTTAATAGAAATATATCTGAATATCTTAATCCTGTGGTACATCCAAATACAAATATATCTTTTATTCGTTTTAATGTGTAAGATAATTCATCTTCAAATTCTTTATTATGAATTAAAAATTTTAACTGTTCTGGTGATAATACAAATATTTCTACTTCTTCTTTTCGGACATAAAACAACCGCTGAAAATCTCCTATTTGTATGTCTTTATCGTTCTTTAAATAATTAAAAAATGTTCGAATATGTTTTACATTTGCTCCTACATAGTTATCGTAACATCCGTTTTTATATAAGTATTCGGTGAATTTTTTATAGAATTTTTTCCAGTAGTTTTTTTCAGAGGTATACTCTCTTTTTGTTAGTCTTGATGTGTCACATATTCTTAATTCGAAATTGGTTTCTTCTGAAAATTTTAAAAGGTTATTTAAAGCAAATCGGTAATTGTTTACGGATCCTTTTGTTATTCTCTCTCCATTTTTTTTTAAACGTTTTCCTGTTTCACTCTCCCTAATAAATTTTTTAAATAATGGTATTAGTGGTTGTGGTTTTTTCATTAAATCTATTCATGTAGTTGTTTTACAAAAATAGGGAAATATATTTATATTAAATATTCATGATATTAATTTGTTTTATTGTCAATAAATAACTAACTCATCTGATATTAAAAAAATATGTGTAAATTTTTTTTAAAAAAAACCATGAAAAAATCATAAAAATTATAGGTAAAGTCACAAAATAATATTTATAATGATTCATATATAATTCTTCCTCAATCATAAAAATTTTAGGTTTATCTTTTAAATAAACTACTTTTTTATTATGAAACTTCTTTATGTCTGTTTGTAATGATTTTCTGTTGATGTTATGTGTTATTTTAACTTTTAAACTATCGTTGGTTATGAAATAATAATTGTAATAATAATTTTTTTCATTATTCCCATTAAATAACATCTCTTCTTTTATTTCTGTTATTTGTCCATTTAACTTCAGTTTATTAATTTTTAAGTAATTAATATAATAAAAATATAAACTCAAAGAAACACTTGCTATTATTGATATAGTTATATAACTATTCTTCATCATCTGTTTTTTCTTTTAATTGATTAAAGACATTTTTTACATCTTCAATTACTTGATTAAAACCTTCATCATCTCCTTTAAAAACACCTTTTAAAAATGTTGAAAGATTATTAAATTGTGATTCCCAAGAAGTATCTGGATTATCTTTTTCAGGAATCATAAAATACCAATCAATCCTTGCAGCTGCACTTGCGTTAGGTGTATCAGTAAGTATTGTTTCTGCTAATGCTGTCCCATCAATTGTCAAAGATGTTGCATTAGCTCCATCTGGCCAATAACAATAAGAGGCTCCAAAGCCACAGATATTACCAGAATAATCTGCAAAAGCACCAGAATAGTCAAAAGCTTCATTAAAATTACCACCAACAAGACCTATTGAGCCACTTAATGATGGAAAATTTAATATTCCATCTGTAGGTCCTGCTCCCACACTTAAACCTATCCCTATATGAGGAAATACTCCATTTTTAATATTATCTCCTCCAATATTATAGGTGCCTGACACACCACCAACTACCACCACATTCAAAGAGACTCCTTTTGCTGAAATAATAGTTTTTTCTTTCGATACTGAAAAATCAACAACAACAGTTTGTTCATTAATTTTTTTATTTATATACTTAGGTATGCTCTTAATAACTTCGACAGCTGCACGTTCTGCATAATCCAATGCAATATCCGTAGCTTTCTCTACCACAAACTGAGTTCCTTGCTTTAGCAATCTTTTTAAATAAGAGTCAAACTCCAAACCTTCAAGCTCAACACCATCAAAAACTCTATTTTCACTAAATGCATAAGAACTATTCCAAGGATATTTAGCTGTTAAAGGATCCACCGCAAAAAACCGCCCCACTCTAGGGTCATGCATTCTAAACTTGTAATTTATGCTATTTCCTTCGCCCTTAATTTCATCATCTTTTTCTTGAGTTTGGAAGCCATACCGATAGCTATTGCTAGAGTATGACCTCGTTGGGACTATCATTCCGAAAGGATAGTAACTAAAACTACTCTTAAGTTAATAAATAAAAGAACTTATATGATACTTAAATATATAAAATTTTACACTATTTGGCTCTTTTCGACATAATTTATGTAGTAAATATACGACTTTTTTATTGGGTTTTTAGGTTGAATTTTAAAAACCATTCTAGAATAAACTCATGCTTTATTTTTTAATCTGACAATAAAATACTTACGTATTTATACTTTTAAATTTTAATTAATATTCTTGCTCACATTAAAAATTTTCTAATACATCTAACATTTTCTTTTTAATCATATCGTAATTTTTAAAAATAATAAAATGTGTTCCTTTATTTATGGTAACACACTTTAGTAGACTGTCATTTACTTTTGTTTGTATAAATGTCATGTTTTTATATGGCACTAATCCATCCTTATTTCCGTGATAATATGTTATTGGTGTTTTAATTTTATCCCAATCATTTTCCATTTTTTCTAATTCCATAACATGTGCTAATTTTTCGTCTTCTGCTACTCGAAATACTTTTGGAGATAACCATCTTGTTGCTTTCCATTTGGCAAAATTTCCAAACCAAAAATATTTTTCATCTTTAGGAGATACTGCTGGTGCAATCATTATTATATGCCCGTAGCTTTGATTTTTCATTGCCATTTTTGCAATAATAGGACCTCCATACGACCATCCTACCAACATGATTTTATTTTGCCGATACTTTTGAGCAATGTATTCTATCATTGCAGCTTGTTTAGCAATAGATGTTTCTGCTTTTCCAAAATTTGAATATCCGTATCCTAAACGATCTACTGTTACTAAATTTGCTTTTTTTTGTAATTCTTTATCTTGTAAATGTTTGTAATAATTATCGGAAGAACCAGGTGCACCATGTACAAATATAATGGTTGGTATATTCTTATCAAATGTTTTATCTGCAATATATCTAATTGAAATACCATTGTAGGTATCGTGGTAAATTTTTGGTGTTTGTCCTTTCTTTTTAAAATTTTTAAGTACGGATTTATCACTTTTCCGCATGGTCATACATGAGTTTGCTGTAACTAAAAATAGTACGAATGTGAATACTAATAAATATCTTTTTTTCTTGAATTTTTTCATATTAATATCTTATAATTCCTAAATATAAACTATTTTCGTTAATGATTAGTCGTTGTAATTTAAAAACCTAACAATATAATAATGATAGATTCTTTGGTGTCTTCGGAATGGTTAAAAATCAACCTTAACAATCCTAATTTAATAATTTTGGATGCTAGCCAGCAAAAAAAACAAAACAATTTTTTAAATATTCGAATTAAAGGTGCTCGGTTTTTTGATATTAAAAATGACTTTAGTAATACAAATAGTAAATTTCCAAATACATTTCCTAGTGTCACTCATTTTGAAAATTCTTGTAGAAAATTAGGCATAAACAATACGAGTAAAATTGTGGTTTACGATAAAATGGGAGTTTTTTCTAGTCCACGTGTCTGGTGGATGTTTAAAACTATGGGACACGATGCTATTGTTGTTTTAGATGGTGGTCTGCCAGATTGGATAAACCATAATTTTGAAACAGAAATATTAAAAAAAGGAATTTACAAAAAAGGGAATTTTAAAGCTAATTTTAATATAAATAATATTCGTTATTTTGATTTTATAAAACACAATATCGCTTCTAATAATGCGTTAATTATCGATGCACGTTCGTCAGAAAGATTTAATGCTGTAGAGCCTGAACCAAGAGCAGAATTACGTAGTGGTAACATTCCTAATTCTATTAATTTACATTATCAAATGGTACTCCATAACGGAAAATTTAAATCCAAACAAAAATTGGCTGCAATTTTTGCGAAGATTAAAACCAATAAACCATTAATTTTTAGTTGTGGTTCTGGTATTACAGCTTGTATTGTTTTATTGGCCTGCGATTCGTTTTTAAATACTAAAAAATCAATATATGACGGCTCTTGGACAGAATGGGCGCAATTGAGCAATGAATAGAGAATAGAGAAATTTATTGTTTATTTAGAATAACGTCTCCTTAAGTTTCGAGACGAGTGATATTAAAAAACACCTTTGCAAGAAAAAGATTTTAAAATTATGCACAACCTATTAAAAAAATAACAAATGTCTATTGAAATAAAAAATGTAAGTAAATATTACGGCAATCAAAAAGCGCTAGATTCGGTCAGTTTTTCGATTAATTCTGGTGAAATTGTCGGTTTTTTAGGTCCAAATGGTGCTGGGAAATCTACCATGATGAAAATTATTACTACATACATTCAACAAGATGATGGCGAAGTAATTGTAAATGGTTTTCATACATTAACAGAGGGTTTATCTGTTAAAAAATCTGTTGGTTATTTACCCGAACACAATCCACTATATGTAGAAATGTATATTAAAGAATATTTGGAGTTTTTAGCAACTATTCATAATGTTTCTAAAAATCGAATAGATAATGTAATTACATTAGTTGGTTTAACTCTTGAGAAACATAAAAAAATAAAACAACTTTCTAAAGGATATCGGCAACGTGTTGGTTTAGCTGGTGCTTTATTACACGATCCTGATGTTTTGGTTTTAGACGAACCTACTACTGGTTTAGATCCAAATCAGCTGATTGATATTAGAAACTTAATCCGAGAAATCGGTAAAACAAAAACAGTTCTCTTTTCTACACATATTATGCAAGAAGTGGAAGCGGTCTGCAATCGTGTAATTATCATTAACAAAGGTAAGTTAGTTGCAGATAATACTATTGATGAATTGACTAAAGAACACTCATTAACCTCAATTTTTACAGAATTGACAAAATAAATCTATATTTGGTTTATGAAATTTTCAAAAAATAGAAAAACAATTCGCACCATTTTAATTGCAGTTTCTTTTATTATTGTTACTGCAATTTTGTGGAATACCTATGATTTTTTTAAAAAATTTAAGGACGAGGAGCGGATTAAAATGGAAATTATATCTGCTGCTCAAAAAGATATGGCCATAAAACCATTAAATAGTATTGATGTAAGTCTACCTTTAAAAATATTGAATAGTAATAATAATATACCTCTGATTATTACTAACGAAAAAGGAGAAATTACTTCTGTGAAAAATTTGGATTCTATTAAAGAAAAAGACAGCTTATATCTTGCTAAACAATTAGCAATTATGAAAAAGAACAATAAACCTATTCCATTAAATTATACTGTTGATGGTATTAACATCGGACAAAATCTATATTACAAAGATTCCGATTTATTAATAAAGTTAAAATACTATCCATTGGCTTTATTACTAATTTTGGTGTTATTTGGTAGTGTTATTTATTTGGTTTTTAAATCTTCTAAAGTTGCCGAACAAAATAAACTTTGGGCTGGTATGGCTAAAGAAACAGCACATCAAATTGGCACTCCTTTATCTTCGCTTTTAGGTTGGGTAGAAATTTTAAGAATGGATAATGTCGAAGAAAGTACAATTACTGAAATAGAAAAAGATATTAATCGTTTAAATACTATTGCAGACCGTTTTTCTAAAATTGGCTCTATTCCTAAATTAGAAAAAATTAATCTGGTTGAAGAAACTAAAAAATCATTTGACTATCTAAAATCTCGTAGTTCTAAACAGATTAATTTCAATTTTAATACAGACAATTCCGAAATAGCTGTTAAAGCTAACAAACAGCTTTTTTCTTGGGTTATCGAAAATATTATTAAAAATGCTATTGATGCTATGCAAGGTAAAGGAAAACTGGATTTAGAAATAAAATCTAGTGACATTAACACTAAAATATTAATTACCGATTCTGGAAAAGGAATACCTAAAACGCATTATAAAAAAATCTTTGAAACTGGTTTTACAACCAAAAAACGTGGTTGGGGTTTAGGACTTTCTCTTGCAAAACGTATTATTGAAGATTACCACAATGGGAAAATTTATGTAAAAAAATCTACATTAAATAAAGGTACTTGTATTGCTATTTCTTTAAAAAGAACCTGAAATTTAGATTAATCTATCAATAATTACAGAGGTATCTATTAACATTAAACTTAAAATGCCGATTACCAATAAAAATTTTAAAATATTATGCAATACAATATAGTTGCTTTTTGAACTTGCCTTCCATAATAAAATAAAAAAAAATAGTAGAACAATTATCGAAAAGTAAAAGTAATATTTCATGTTACCTATTTCATCGTATCGCAATATAAAATAAATTGGACTTACTGTAAAAATCACAAAAAAAGAAATGAGAATTTTAGTAAAACGTTCATCGTATTTAATTGGAATTGTGCTATAATTTTGTACAATATCTCCTTTTATATTTTCTAAATCTTTAATGAGTTCTCGTATCAATAAAATAAAAAATAAGAATGTTGCATGTACAAAAATAACTTCCGAAAAGTTTTTATAATATACAAAAACCGCAAAAAATGGTAATAATGCCAAGATTGCAGCCGAAAACAATCCTGTTAAAGGTTGTTTTTTTAATTTATGTGAATAAAACCAAATTAGAAATATATATACTGCAAAAAATAAAGCTGCTCTCCACGATACTAAAAAACCAAATAAAAATCCTAAAAAATTCAATAAAAAATAGATTTGCAATTTTGTCTTCTGACTAATAAAACTATCTAATTCTGTTTTTTGTGGTTTGTTTATTACATCTTTTTCTCTATCGTAAAAATTATTAATTATGTATCCTGCTGCAATAGTACATGCTGTTGCTAACACAATAAAATATAAATGAATATCCATTAATACAAAATGTAAGGATTTTTGTGGCGAAAAAATAAAAATTGCCGCCAAATATTGTGCAACAACAATAGCAATAATATTATAACCTCGAACCACTGAAAGCATACTTAAAAACTTAAAGTAAAATGGTGCTTTCTTTTTACTATTTTCTTTTGCTACTTCTAATAAATCCATTGTTTTTCCCCTTAACTAATTTCTTTTTTGATTAATTGTCATACCTCTTTTTCACGAAAAGAGTACAAAGATTAAATACGCAAAGTTTAGAGTTACTATTATTTTCTTTACTTATTCACTCTTATTTTCTGTCTTGTAAAGCAAATACTTTACGTAACAAATCACTTGTTCTACTATTTACACTGGATCGTATTTTTAACTCTTCTTTACTTACCATTTTAAAAACACTTTTTAACGCTTCGTTCGTCACGTAATTGGTTAAATTTGGATTTACATCTTTTGTTAACGGAATTGCATTATATCTTGTTATTAAGTTTGTCCAAATTTGGTCTGCCCCTACTTTTGCAAAAGAATTATTTATTATTGGCTGAAATTTATCATACAATGCTTGGTTTGTTTTGCTTTGTAAAAAAGAAGTTGCTGCATCTTTATTTCCTAATAAAATGTTTTTTGCATCGATTAATGTCAATCCTTTTATAGCATTTACAAAGATTGGTGTTGCTTCGCTTACTGCATCTTCTGCTGCTCTATTTAACATTTTTACTCCTTCGTCTGCTAGACTTCCTAAACCGATACTTCGCAAAGTGCTTTCTACTTTTTGTAATTCTTGTGGCATTACTATTTTTACCAATTCATTTTTATAAAAACCATCTTTTAAAGCCAATGTACTTACTTGATTTGTTATTCCGTTTTGCAAGGCTTCTTTTAATCCTCCTGCTATTTCTGCATTACTCAATGTTGGATTTGGCATTTGATTTACCACTTGCTGTAATTCTGCACAAGAACTCAATTGGATGATTACTAATAATAAGAATGCTTTTTTTATCATGATGTGTTTTTTGTACAAATATAACAAAATAACGGACTGATTATTGTAACTTGCTTTGCATGATTTTTTTTTTTAAATTTAGACTCAACAAATACATTGCTATTGCCATTTGGCCTTTTATTATCATAAATAAAAATTACAAGGGAGATAATGTGTTAATTAATCACGAAAAAATTCATATAAAACAACAGCTCGAATTGTTTTGGTTGCCTTTTTTTATTTGGTATTTTGTTGAATTTTTATTTCGTTTTTTACAATACAGAAATTGGCATAAAGCTTATTTGAATATTTCGTTTGAACGCGAAGCGAATAAATACGAATCTGATTTTGACTATTTAAAAACGCGAAAAAGATTTTCTTTTTGGAAATTTTTGTGATTTTTTTAGTGCCGAGTTTACTATTTTTTAATATTGCTGTATATAATATCCTAAAAGACTATTTTCTTTTCCTCTCATTTCAAATAATACACAATTATTTTTAAAATCAAATTTTAGCAATCCAAAACTAGTTTCCTTAATAACATTTGTTACTCTAAACGGATTTTCTTCTCCTTTAAAACTTGTATATGCATGTGTTAATCCGCTTGAAGTAAAATCTATTAACGGATATTTTAAAGAACCTATTTGTGCTTTTGATATTTCCGATATGTGTCTGTCTCCTGATAAAATAATAACATTTTTGGCTTTCGTTTTTAAAACAATTTCTTTTAATTTTTCTACTTCGTGCGGCATGTTTCCCCAAGATTCAAATCCGTGTTTTGTAGACAAAAATTGGATGCTACTCATTAAAATGTTAAAACTTGCTGTGGATGTTTCCAACTCTTGTTCTAACCATTGCCATTGTGTTTTTCCAAGCATGGTTCCTTCGTTACTCTTATTTGGAATGTATCTTTTTTCTCCTGTTGGATCTTTGGTTAATTCTGTTCTAAAATAACGTGTGTCTAACAATATTATCTTTACTGAATTGGTGTCTTTTTTTATTGTTTTGGCATAGTAGACTCCTTCCCTATTTCTTCTTGTATCTTCTTTTGGTACATCAAAAAAATCTAATAATATATGCTTTGCTTCTTCTTTTATTGGATTTTCTATTCCTCCATCATTTATACCATAATCGTGGTCGTCCCAAGTTCCTAAAATAGTTGTTTTACTTGCAAAATATTTATAAAGGCTGTCTTGTTTAAATTTTTTAAAATTTGCTGCTAATACATCTGGGTTTTCTGTATCCGAATAGATAATATCTCCTCCCCAAATAAATGCTTGTGGCTTGTTTTTTAATATTTCCTTAAATAATTTGTTCTCTATATTCTGATTGTTACACGAACCAAAAGAAAGTGTCATCTCTGTTTTAAAATCAATTTCTACAATGTCTTTTTTTACTACTTTATTCTGACAAGATACACATCCCAAAAAGAATAGTAAATATATATTTTTCATCTAATAAATGTTTCCTCAAATATAAAAATAAATGTTCTTTGTTTAATCTTTTAATATACTTACTTTTACAGTAATGGCTACTTCTATTAAAATACAGTATTTTAAAACTCCTTTTGGGGAATTAATTTTAGGTTCTTTTCAAGAAAAATTATGCTTGGCGGATTGGCGTTATCGCAAAATGCGTTCTGCTATTGATAATCGAATTAAAAAAGGGCTGGATGCCGATTTTATTGAAGAAACTTCCGATATTATCGAAAAAACAAAAACACAATTAACCGAATATTTTAAAGCAACTCGAAATTCTTTTGATATTGATTTACTTTTTGTTGGTACAGATTTTCAAAAATCGGTTTGGAATGCTCTTATAAAAATTCCGTTTGGAAAAACAAATTCGTATCTCCAATTATCTAAAAACCTCCACAACGTAAAAGCCATTCGCGCTGTTGCTTCTGCTAATGGCGCTAATGCGATTTCTATCTTGGTTCCTTGCCATCGCATTATTGGTTCTGATGGTAAATTAGTTGGTTACGCTGGTGGTTTATCTGCTAAAAAGAAACTTTTAAAACTCGAAGGTGCTTTGGTGGAAAATCAATTAAGTTTGTTTTGATTTATCTTTATTGGTTTTGTTTATATTTGGTCTTTATTATTGATTGCAATTGGTGTATTCTTCTTTTTTAAGAGACGAAAAAAATAAGTAATTTTATACACGAGAAAATAATGTTATTTTCTCGTGTTAATTTTATTTACTATGGCTTTTGAAACCGAAAGATTATTAATTAGATCTACTACAATTGAGGATGCTCCGTTTATTATGGAACTGATGAATACGCCGCAATGGATTACTAATATTGGTAATCGGAATATTCGTAACGTAGATGATGCTAAAAATTATATTCTAGACAAAATGATTCCACAATACGAAAAACTTGGATATTCTAACAATACTGTTATTCGGAAATCGGATAATGTAAAAATTGGTACTTGTGGTTTATATAAACGTGATGGCTTAGATAGTGTGGATTTAGGTTTTGCTTTTTTACCTGAATTTCAAAAAAAAGGATACGCTTATGAAAGTAATTTACAATTAGTTAAAACTGCTTTTACTTTTCATCATCTTAAAAAATTAAAAGCGATAACTATAAAAGAAAATATTGCTTCACAAAATTTGTTACTTAAATTAGGTTTTAAACCTATTGGTTTTTTTGAAATTCCTAATGAAGAGGAAAAATTGTTGTTATTTGAATTGGATGGTGGTTTATAAGAAAAAAGCTCTTTCTTTTTTACTTAAAAGCCTACATTGCTCCACTTTTCCCATCAATAAATATCTATTTTTTGCTATTATATCGTAGAAAAAATCGGTTATTATACTTGGTATTATTTTAAAGTAACGAAGTGTTTTATAGTTAGATTCTATGTATTTTAATATCACAAAGAAACCTCGTGATTTTAAAAATAATTTGGTGTTTTCTATTACTAGAATCGTACTTAAATCATTACTTAGTTGATATGTTTCTACTATTTGCGCTCCCAATTCGGATTGAAAGGAAACGAATTTAAGTTTTTTTGATGGTTTTCTGTCTAATATAAATTGAATAAATGCATTGCAAAATCCACAAATACCATCGTAAATTACTACAACATGATTGTTTAATAAGTTATTTAATTCTATTTTATTCATAATTTCTTTTTTTTAAAAAGTAAGACATAAAAAATAATATGGTAACAAAAATCAGCATTAAACCTGTATGATTTAAAGTGTTGTGTGTCGATCCAAAATAATCGGTAATAGAAATTTTATTTAGGTTACTGTAAACTAAGAAAAAGAAAAGGATTTCAAATAATTTTTTTCCTTTTGTAATCACTCCTAAAAATATCGCTAATAATACAATAAACAATGCTCCTAAAATAACATTTGCAAATGCTATGAAATCTAAAGCAAATAATAATCGCAATAATAATGGTAATGCAATTGTTAATGCTAAAATAACTCCTGCAATGATTCGAGATACAAATAAACGTTGTACTGGTTTGTAGGATGAATTAACAAAATAATGCGTTCTATATGCTTTGTCTTTTGTTGCTATATCTGACCAAACTGCAATTTGTAAAAACCACGCTATTGGTAATATAATACCATGTGCAATATCTAAGTGTAAAATACCCATCATAGCCATTCCACATACTGTTAAAAACCACACCCATTTTGGATTTTTTCTTAAAAATACGGTTAGTTCTGTACGTATTAATGGTGTTAATTTTGTTGTTTTTGTAATGGATTCTGTTGTTTTTTTAATATCAAAAGATGCATTTGTTGATGTGTTTGTTGTTGTTTTATCTTCTACAATACGTTGTTTTTCTTTCAGATTAAACCGATGGAAAAAGAAAGAAGCTATGTATACTAATACCAAGAGAGCAAACATCCAAAACAATCTATACAATAGGTATTGCTTAGAAAATGAGGGTGTTTTAATTTCTACAACTTTATATGTATCTCTTCCTCCAGAAACCAATCCGATAGTTAGTTTTGTATCGGATTTTGGATATTGTTGTATTATTTGTTGTTCTACTAGTTTTAATGGTTGTTGTATTCCAAATAAATCTGTTACATTATTATTTTCTGTTTCGGATGAGGAGAATAATGTAAAAAAGAAAACCAGTAAAAAAATACCATATTGTACAAATACTTTTTTTGGAAAAAATATTTCGAGTATTATGGATAGACTTACAATTAAGAGTAATGATGGTATCGCTATAAATAAATATGGTTGAATAAAATCTAAAATATTAAAATCAAATCCTTTTCCATATAAAAAGAATAAACCAATACTCACAATAAGAACCATGCTTAAAATTACTAATAGTATAATAAAATTACTCCATATTTTGGTAAAGATATATGCTGCATTTGATATTCTTGTTGCTCCAACTATTTGACCTATTCGTGTATCTATATCTTTTTTTAAACTGCCATTAATTAAGAAAAATCCAAATAAAGAAAGGAATACACTAGACATTATTGCGGTTACAAATCCTATCCAAGAGGAATTATAAGCTCCTACAAAATCGCCATAACGCATGGTAGAATAATTTGCACTCTCTGATGGTACAAAACTAAATGCTACATATATACTTGCTGCTATGGTAATTAAAAACGAATAGCTCCTTACATATTGTAAAAAATTTCCTTTTATACTATTTTTTAATTGTAACATTTTATTTTATTTTTTAGTTGCATATATATATGCATCTTCTAATGTTGCTGTCATTAACTGAGAGTTCTCTGCTGGTTTTTCGGCAATATATCTTACTCTAAACTCATTCTGCAAACGATAAGAACTTACGACATTATAATTCGTTTTAAATTGAGAAAGTGCTATTTTATCCATCGTTGTTTCAAAAACCTTTCCTGTTGCTAAATTGATGATATTCTCTTGCGAATCTTTTATGATTAATTCTCCTTTTTTCATAATTGCTACTTCGTCTGCAATAGATTCTATATCGGACACAATATGTGAGGATAAAATAACGATTCTATCGCTTGCTAAATCGGAAAGTAAATCTCTAAAACGCAAACGTTCTTCTGGATCTAAACCTACTGTTGGTTCATCAAAAATTAAAATCTTTGGGTCATTAAGTAGCACTTGAACAATTCCTATACGTTGTTTCATTCCTCCTGAGTATGTACCTAATTTATTTTTTGCTACATCAATTAGGTTTACTCCTTCTAATAATTGTTCTATTCTTTGACGTAACCCTTTCCCTCCTATTCCTTTCATTGCTCCTATATATTCTAAGAATTCGTATGCATTTAAGTTTGGATATACACCAAAATCTTGCGGTAAATAACCCAATACTTTTCGTATTGAATTAGGGTTCTTTACAATATCTACTCCATCTAAAAATATATTTCCTGCCGTTGGTTTACTTATAGAAGATATAATCTTTATTAAAGTAGATTTTCCTGCGCCATTTGGTCCTAATAACCCTAATATTCCTGATGATATATTAATGGAATACTCTTTTAATCCAAACTTATTAGAACCGTACTTTTTTGAAATATTTTTTATCTCTAATTGCATTTTATATTGATTTGATACCGTTAGTAATTATACGAATTATTTTCCTTTTACTATCATTCGTTGAAAGTTTTCTTTCTTTGTAAACAATTCTTTTATATTTATATTTTTGTCTTTTTGATCTATCATACTTTTCACTTCCTGTAACTTTTTTTGAAATACCTCTTTACTTTCGTAAGAAACTGCAAGTGCTTTCATAGATTGAAAATGAGCATCTGCTTCTAAAACAAGTCCTGGCAATCCATAAAAAACATAAGGTCCTGAGCTTACAGATATTTCTGGTGTAAACCAAACGGTTACTTTTGGATTGTTTTCTAAATGTGCTTTTTGACATTGGTATCCATTAATTTCTTTTTGCTCTTTTGTAATTTTCCATTTTAGTTCTTTTAAATTGCATTGAAAGTTAATATCCTTACCCATAAATATTTCTTTCCCATGAATATTTCCAGTTGCATCTTTATGAATAAAATAAGTATATCCAGAAGTATTAATTTTATCTACTTTACTAATAGAATCAACTATAAATACAGATTCTTTTGTTTTTAAATTTTGGTAAAAACTACTGTGTACTTTATAATTTTCTAACTTCATTAACATTTTTGTTAATTCGCTTGGATCTTGAATTTGTTTTTTAAGCATTCCTACTAAAAAGCTAGAAACGGCTCCACTATCGTAATTTACTTTAATAATGTTTTTGTCTTTTGTTTGTGCATGACTTGTTGTAAATGTTCCGATACAAAGTGCTAGTAATAAAATTTTGATTGTTTTCATGATGTTTAATTTTAATTGTTTATAATTTGTTTTTGTTATAATTTGTATTTAATTCCCAACACAAAATAATTTAAGGATTCGTTATTTATTATTGTATTGATTATTCCATTGTTTATTCTAAATTGTGAGTTGTAATTATCATTTTTAAAAACGGATAATAGTTCTCCTAAATGTCTTGATTCTATACTAAATGTTGTTCTGTTTTTTGTATATGATACTTCTAGGTTTATATTTTTTCTACTGTAATTTATTTCGTTGATACGATTGTTGTCTATTAAAAAACTTAAAGACCCTTTCCAATTATTATTTTTTAAGAGTACTGTAAATGTATTGTTAGTATATACTGAATTGTACTTTTCATTTTCAACTTTATTTTCGATAAATGAAACTCTTGAGGTTAATCTAAAATTTAATAAATGGTCGTTTATTGTTTCAATTTTAACTTTTGGTGTGATGTTATTTATTACGACATCTATTTTTTGTGCATTACCAAATGTTGTATAATTATCTAAGTTGTAATTAACTCCTAAGTCAATTTTTGTAGGATATTTATATGTAGAAACTGTTTTTGAGTAAAATGTTGATGCTCTAAAAGTTGTCGCTTTGTCTGCCAAGAAAAATTCAAATTGTGAGATACCATTATTTTGCTGTATAAATTGTTTTCTTAAAGTATTGTTTTGAACATCGTAAGACAACAATAGTGAAAATATTTCTGCATCAAATAAGTCATCGTAATTATATCCTATTTCAAAATTATTGGATGTTACAAACTCTAAAGGAAAACCGGTATTTCCAATCCAATTGTTATTAAACGGTTGTAATGTATTTATTCCTGTTTCTAATGCATTTACACGATTTGTTCTCGCATATTCTAGATAATATCGATGTAATTTATTTTCATAATCTAAGGATAGATTCATCGGTACAAATACTATTTGCTTCTTTACTGTTTTTAATGGTATATTGTTGCTTGTTGTATTTAATCCAATAGCAATCTCATAATCTAGTCTTTTAAAAAGGTTTCTTCCTATTGCTTTAAAATCAAAGTTGTAACGTTTCATAACTCTATCAACAACCAGATTGTTATTATTATTTCTATCTTTAATTGCTTCTGTTGTATTGGTATATCCGATGGTTAATGAAGGTATAAAGGCATCTGAAAATTTATATTTTAATACAGACTCTCCTTGAATTACACCTTTAGAGAACTTAAATTTTTGTTCTGATGCTGTAATGGCATTATTTTCTTCCATAAAATTATTTACTATTTTACTAGATTCGTTATAGTAAGCTACTTTAACTTCGGATATCAAACGCTTCTGTAATTTTTTCTTAAAAGCAAGTTGATGATATGAAGAAAATATTTCATTTAGATTATTAGATTTTAAAGTGTTATTTCCTGTTTCTATTCCGTTTTCAAATAATTTATTTTCAATAACACTTCCATTATTATTATCTATATAATTTGCGTTTAATTCGTAGGTTAAAATGGATTTTTCTGTAAGGCGATATGCCATTTTTAATGCTCCTAAAAAAGAATTTGCTTTTGATTTAGATTCGTTACGTGTATTTAATAACGGGACATTATCTAATGTTCTAGTATTCTGTAATAAATTATTAACTCTATTTGGTGCTATATGATACAGCAATCCAGAAGTTTTTAATCGTTGTGTTTGATTTCTCAAAGTAATACTAGTACTACTAAAAAAGTCCTTTTTTAAATTTTCGTTTTTAGAAAATAAAAATCCTAATGCTTGTCCTTGATAAGATGAAAACGGTTGTCCTTTACTAAACAGTTTACGGACTTCGTTAGATGTAATTGCTGTTTTCCCTATGGTATTCGTATTACTCGTTAAAAAAGCATTTAGATTACTCGAAAATAAAAATCCTTTTGCATTTGCACTGTATTTATTTTTATAACCTGCTTGTCCTTCGACATATCCATGTAAAATATTTTGAGTGTCTTTTTTTGTGTCAATATTTAAAACACTTTCTTGGTTTTCATCAAAATCGATAGTGAATTCTTCATTATAATTGTTAAAAACACTAATTCCTTCGATGATTTTATTCTCAATACTCTCTAAAGCAATACTATTTTGATTTACAAATGAAGGTTTGTTATTTACCAATATTTTATTAATACTTTTTCCTCTATAAATAATGGTTCCATCTTCGCTCAATCTAAAATTCGGTATTTTTCCTAAAATATCTTTCAGATTATCGTCTTTATGTAGATTGAGTTTTTCTAAATCTAATCGTATCGTATCTTTTACTTTATTTGATGAAACTAATATTACTTCATCCAACGATGCTGTATTTTCTTTTAGTACAAAATCTTTAACATATACACTTTGTTTATTGTCTTCTCCAAATGTGTACACTTCTGTTAAATAAGACATGTGTGCTATTTTTAAAAAATAACCGAGATCTAACTTTTTTGCTTCTACTTCGTAATTTCCTTTTTGATCTGTAACGGAATATGTTATTATATTCTTATCTGTATCGTATAATACTATTGCTACACTTTCTATTGGTAAATCAAAAGAATCCTTAACATTTCCTTTAATCGTCGTTTGTGCATTAGTGTTTATACTTAATATTGCTATAAAAATGCTAAAAACGATATTTATTAATTTTATTTCTCTCATCTTATTTTCCTTTTAATAAATTGGATTGTATGGTATTATTTTCTTCTTTGTAAAAAATACTAGAGGTTTTACTCTATTTATGTCGCTCTACTGGTTTTATAAAATTTTCTTTTTAAAGGTTTTATTACAAAGGATTTTCCATTGTGTAAATAATGACCAAAAGCAACATAATTTAACAATATCATTATTCCTGCAAAAGTGTAAAAGTTCATAAATATTGCGATAAATATATGTAGAACAATTGTTGTGATTAACATGTGTTTTCTAACTCTTGGCACATAAATCATTATAGGATAGACTAATTGTTCAAAGAAAACGGACCACGATAAAACCTTAAAAATTATTGGAAAACTTAACAATGGTGTTAAATAATTAATAGTACTAGGGGCATGAGCACTTAAAACAAGCCAAAGCGCATTACCATCAAACCAATCTGTTCCTAAAATTTTTCCAAATCCAGCAAAAAAGTAAACTAAGCACATGTGCACTTGTAAAAATCGAATAAAAAAGGAATATATAGTAATACTTAATTCTCCTTTTAAGACTGTCGAAATACTAATAAATACATTAATAAAAAGAACTAAGGATATAAAATAGTCTGCTCCATAAGAAAACATATAACTTGAGTTTACCATCATAAGATGAATAATCCATGCTACAATACTAAAGAATACTCTATTTTTACCTAAAACAATAGATATTAATGAAACTAGATATATAAAAAACACTAGTAATAAAGAAAAATTTTGAGATAGACCTAGATTAACGAATACATCCGTAATCCAACTTAATACAGGTTGATACCAAGATAAAAAATAACTGTTTAAATCTGGAGATATTAATCCTTTGTTTCCGTAAATCTCATACATATCTGGTGCGATAACAATAAGGTTGATTATACAGAATATTGCGATAATTTTTGTGAGTCTAATTTTATCTAAAAAATTAGTTTGTTCAAATAAGAATTTGTTTATTTTTTGTATCATGACTATAATTGTTTTAATTTATTTCTTTCTACTGTAAAGCCGAAAAATACTTCCTCTTTCATGTGTTCTTCAATAATTTTATCTGATTCTATATTTTCGTAGTGTGATAATTTCAAATATATTTTTATACTTGAAATGTCTGGATTGTAGGAAAATAACCATCTTGAGAAAGATTTTAATATACGATCTCTAACTTCGTCATTTCCTAATAAGTACGATTCTAAATAAGAATCGGCTGTGGTAAATTTTAATTCTGATTCAGAAGAATTAAAAGGGATCTCTAGTTTCGTTCCATTATTATCTACAAATAATAATTCTATAGATGAATTTGAAACGTTTGGAGAGAAGAAAGAATAACCTCTTTCTACACCCAAATAGGTTGCGTATGTTCTAAAATAATTTTTTACTTCTTTTGATGGAAGGTAATTGTCTGAATTTTTAACTATTCTCTGTCCAAAGTTATTTAAGGACGAGGAATAATCAGGACTATCAAAATATTTAAATCCATTGAAATTAATTACTAAGATTATAAATATATGCACAAGTAAAAAAGAACATAAAAATATTTTTAATGTTTTCATTTTATTTAATTTTAAAGTTAATTCTTATTAGAAGGAATATATTAGGCTAATTGCCAACGAAAAGTGAAGATTATAATATTCCCGTTTTTTTTCTTTTTTGAAAAAGGGAATTCAATTCCCTTTTTCAAAAAAAGAACATTGTCTAATTATTATTTAGACTGTCCGTAGTAGATGAAATCTCTTGTTATGAATTTCCAGTCTGCTTTTTTTGCTACTACTTCTAAGTTTCCTACTTCTGTGATTTGTACTTCATCCA
>Ga0256840_1001108_pt1 | contig 26012 bp, 19 predicted proteins | sample 355202metaG_FD_185969 | JGI IMG/M metagenome (GOLD analysis project Ga0256840, IMG submission 185969) | Hydrothermal vent microbial communities from Mid Atlantic Ridge, Atlantic Ocean - 355-202 | ecosystem: Environmental > Aquatic > Marine > Hydrothermal vents | place: Atlantic Ocean: Mid... | reverse complement strand
CTTAGATGAGTTTTTTAAAAGTTAAAAAGTGTGATGGATTTGATTTGGAGATTGGTGATATCGCAAGTGATAAATCTATATCTCACAGATGTGCTATCTTTTCACTTTTGAGCGATAAGCCCTCTATCGTAAAAAATTACCTAAAGGCTGAAGATACACTAAATAGTTTAAATATTATAAAACTTTTGGGCGCTGAAGTTAGTGAGGATAAAGATGGTAGTTTTAAAATAATTCCCCCAAAAGAGCTAAAAGAGCCTGCTTCTATTCTTGATTGTGGAAACAGCGGAACAGCTATGAGGCTTTTTTGCGGATTTTTATCTTCAAAAGCCGGCTTTTTTGTTTTGCATGGTGATAAGTATCTTGCGAACAGACCTATGAAAAGGGTAGTAGAGCCGTTAAGGAAAATTGGTGCCAAAATTGATGGTAGAAAAAAGGGAGAGTTTTCTCCTCTTGGTATAAGAGGTGTCAAAACTCTTGAGGGTTTTAAATATGAGAGCAAGATAGCTTCTGCGCAGGTTAAAAGCGCTCTTATCTTGGCAGCACTGAATGCAAAAGAGAGCTCATTTTACAGTGAGCCTCATTTAAGTAGAGACCATAGCGAAAGAATGTTAAAAGGGATGGGTGCGGATATAAGCGATATAGAGATTGGTGAAAAAAATTATATAAAAATAGAACCCTTAAAAAAGAGCCTTGAACCCTTGGATATAGAAGTACCCTCTGATCCATCCAGTGCGTTCTTTTTTGCTCTGGCTGCGGCAATATCACAAAACGCATCGGTTGTTATAAAAAATGTTCTTTTAAATAAGACAAGGATAGAGGCATTTGAAGTTTTAAAAAGGATGGGTGCCGATATAAGTTATATCCTAAAGGAAGAGAAGTATGAAAAGATAGGTGATATTGTGGTTAAAAGCTCGCCTTTAGAGGGAGTTGAAGTTAGTGAAAATATTGCCTGGCTTATCGATGAGTTACCCGCACTATCCGTTGCTATGGCTGTTGCCAAAGGGAAAAGTGTAGTAAAAAATGCAAAAGAGTTAAGAGTAAAAGAGAGTGACAGGATAAAAAGCACGATCAATGCTCTAAAAGAGTGCGGGATTGATGTAGTAGAAAGAGATGATGGATATGAGATAATCGGTGGTGAATTAAAAGAGGCTAAGATTGATAGTTTCGGAGATCACAGGATCGCTATGAGTTTTGCAATTGCCGGCTTAAGAAGTGGCATGAAGATAGAGGATATCGAGTGTATCAATACCTCTTTTCCCAATTTTATAGATATTTTAAAAAAGATAACAAGGATTGAAATTGGAGATTAGATTAGCTAAAAGTTACGGTTTTTGTTTTGGCGTAAAAAGAGCCATAAAGATAGCTGAAGAGTCTCCAAACAGTACTACCATAGGTCCGCTTATCCACAACAACGAAGAGATAAACAGGCTTAAAAACTCATTTAATGTTGATACTGTTAAAGATTATAAAGAGGCAAATGGTATCAAAAAAGCCATCATAAGAACTCATGGTATAACAAAAGAGGGATTTAAAGAGTTAAAACAAAAGAGAGTAGATATCATCGATGCAACCTGTCCTTTTGTCTCAAAACCTCAGAAGATATGTGAAGAGATGAGCGAAAAGGGTTATCAGATAATAATATTTGGAGATATTAATCATCCCGAAGTAAAGGGTGTTATGAGCTATGCAACAGGCGATGTTAAGGTAGTTTTAAGTACGGATGAGTTAAAAGATATTAAGTTTAACACTAAAGTTGCGGTTATTGCACAGACTACAAGAAAATTTGAAGATTATACAAAGATAATAAACTATATTGTTCCAAAATGCAAAGAGACAAGAGTATTTAACACCATCTGTAATGCTACCTTTGAAAATCAAGAGGCCGTAAGAAAACTCTCTTTAGAGTGTGATGTTATGGTTATAGTTGGTGGTAAAAACTCATCAAATACCAAACAGCTCTATACCATAGCAAAATCAAACTGTAATGACAGTTACTTGATAGAAAATGAAAATGAGCTTAAGAAGGAGTGGTTTGAGGGTAAAAAAGTTTGTGGTATAAGTGCCGGAGCTTCAACGCCTGATTGGATCATAGAAAAGGTTATGAGAAAAATTAAAGAATTATAATGGTATAATAGGTACCAAAGAGTTTAGACTAAGAAGAGTTAAATTTAGAGTTTATGTATCGTTGCAAACTTTAAGTTTAGAGCTTTGCTCTAAAATTTTTCGAAAAATTTTACAAAGGAAGTGTGATGGCAGAGGTGAACGATAAAGTTCTATCAAACCAAGAGGTTAATGAAAATGAAGAGCATGTGGAAGATTTTGCCGCAATGCTAGAGGAGTCTTTTAAAAAAGAGACAAGTGGCGAAAATATCGTTGAGGGTACTATCGTTGAGATAAATGACAGTATAGCTTTGGTTGATGTCGGTAAAAAAAGCGAGGGTGTTTTACAGCTTTCAGAGATTACCGATAGTGAAGGCAATCTCAAATACAAAGTCGGAGATACAATAAAAGTAGTAATAACCGGTTATAGAAACGAAAGACCAAGCGTGTCTCATAAAAAGGCTCTTAAAAAAGAGAAAATAAAAGAGTTTATAGAAAACTATAATGAAGAGAATGATACCGTAATAGAGGGTAAAGTTGTAGGTAAAAACAGAGGTGGTTTTATCGTTGATAATGAAGATGGATGTGAATTTTTCCTACCTAGAAGCCAGGCTGCTTATAGAGATGTAAATGCACTTGTCGGCAAAAAGATAAAAGCAAAAGTTTTAAAAGTAGATAAAGATAGTGGCTCAATTATCATATCAAGAAAGAAATTTTTAGATGATGATAGAAAAAAGAAAAAAGAGCTTATAGATAGATTGATAGAGAGTGAAGAGATCGTTGAAGGGGTTATCAAAAAGATAACTACCTATGGTATGTTTGTTGATATCGGTGGAGTTGACGGTTTGGTTCACTACAGTGAGATAAGCTATAAAGGTCCGGTTAATCCGGCAACTCTATATAAAGAGGGCGAAAGTGTAGCTGTAAAAGCTATAAAATATGACAAAGAGAAGAGACATCTCTCACTTTCAATAAAAGCAGTTCAAGAGGATCCTTGGGAAAATATAAAAGATCAACTTGATGTCGGCGATGTTATAAAAGTAACTGTAAGCAATATAGAACCTTATGGCGTTTTCGTTGATATCGGAAATGACATAGAGGGATTTTTGCATATCAGTGAAATATCCTGGGATAAAAATATAAAAAATCCAAAAGAGTATCTAAATATCGATGATGAGATAGATGTTGAAGTTATAGAGATAGATCCTGATAGCAGAAGACTTAGAGTTAGCCTCAAAAATCTAAAACCAAAGCCATTTGAAGAGTTTTTACAAAAATATAAAACCGGCGATGTGGTAAAAGGTGTTATAACCACCATAACTAACTTCGGTGCCTTTGTTAAAATTGATGGCGTGGAAGGCTTGCTACATAATGAAGATATCTCATGGAATAGAAATGAAAAATGCAAAGATATCTATGAAGTAGGTCAAGAGGTAGAGGTAAAGATAACAAGAATTGACAGGGAAAATGAAAAAATATCTTTAAGCGTAAAAGAGTTGCTCGAAAATCCTGTTCAAGTTTATGCAAAAAGTCATAAAGTAGGTGATATAGTTACCGGCAAGATAAGAGATATAAAAGAGTTCGGAGTTTTTGTTCAGTTGGATGAAAATGTAGATGCCTTGATAAGAAAAGAGGATTTGGGTGATCTTAAACTTGATGAGTTAAAAGTAGGAGATGATATCGAGTCTGTTATTGATTATATTGATGGCAACAGAAACAGGATAAGGCTATCTGTTAGAAAATTAGCCAGGATGAAAGAGAAGGCTATGCTTAATGAAATCAATAAAGAAGATAAGATGACACTCGGAGATATAATACAAGACCAATTAAAATAGATTATGCAAAAAAAGATACTGTTCCTTATCTTTGGTTTGTTATCTCTCTTTGTTGCGGTATTGCTTTTTATATTGGTAAAAAGTTCCAATGTCGATGATACCTATGGACAAAATGAAGATAGCATAAAAGAGTCAAGAAGCAGTATCAACAAAGATACTCATCTTAGCTGGGCAAAAAAGTTATCGATGTATCAAAAAAGAGACTTTCTTATGCCGGTTAATGAGCTTTATATAACTATAAAATTTCCAAAACCAAAGATAAAAAAGGAGCTAAAAAAAGAGAAGTATTATAAGTTGAGCATTCCCGATCTTAACGACTACTCTCTTTTTTGCATCCTTCAGATTTTCAATAAAAAAATGAGCCCGTTTGTAATAGAAAACAGTTATGACAAGTCACTACTTTTTGTAAAGGCAAAAAGCAAGGATGAGTTAAATGATGTCGCAAACAGTTTAAAAAAATACAACATTGAGTATAAGATAGAGAAGGATTTAGAATGAAAACTAAAAAAGTTATCATATGTGATGCAATACATAAAAAAGGTATCGATATGTTAAGCTCGGAGGCTGACATAGAAGTATATGATGCTGCATCCCTGCCCAAAGATGAACTACTTGATAAGATAGGTGAGTATGATATAGCTATAACAAGAAGCAGTACCCCGGTCAATCAGGCATTTTTAGATAAAGCAAAAAATTTAAAAGCGATAGTTAGAGCTGGAGTCGGTGTTGATAATGTAGATATGGAAGGGTGTAGTAAAAGAGGTATAATTGTTATGAATGTCCCTACAGCTAACACTATAGCGGCAGTTGAAATGACTATGGCTCATATGCTATCTTGTGCTAGATCTTTTCCAAATGCCAACAATCATCTAAAACTTGACAGAATCTGGAAAAGAGAAAAATGGTATGGCATAGAGCTCTTTGGTAAAAAACTAGGTGTTATAGGTTTTGGCAACATTGGAAGCAGAGTGGCCATAAGAGCAAAAGCTTTTGGTATGGATATTGTTACTTATGATCCGTATATAGATCCTAAAAAAGCTATAGATTTGGGAGTAGAATATAGTGAAAACTTCGATGATATTTTAGCTTGTGATTTTATTACGATCCATACTCCTAAAAACAAAGAGACGATTGATGTGATCTCATATAAAGAGATAGAGAAGATGAAAGATGGTGTTAGACTTATAAATTGTGCAAGAGGTGGACTGTATAATGAAGATGCTTTATATGATGGGCTAAAAAGCGGTAAAATTGCTTATGCAGGGATCGATGTTTTTGTAAAAGAACCCGCAACAGATAATAAGCTGCTTGATTTGGAAAACATCTCCGTTACGCCTCATCTTGGAGCCAATACATATGAATCCCAAGAAAAGATAGCTACACAAGCAGCATCACAGGCTATATCTGCTGCAAGAGGAAGTAGCTATCCTAATGCGCTAAATCTTCCTATAGATGAAACAAAAATGCCACCATTTGTTAAGCCTTATCTAGAACTTGTTCAAAAAATGGGATCCCTTGCTGCTCAGGTTAACAAGGCACCAGTATCAACGATAAAAATAGTTGCAGAAGGAGATATCAATGAATATCTTGATTCTTTACTCACTTTTGCACTTGTCGGCGCGCTAAGGGAATCAATGGGAGAGCAGATAAACTATGTCAATGCAGAGTTTGTAGCAAAAGAGAAAAATATAAAAACCATAACTGAAACTGCTTCCAAAAATAGTGCATACAAAAATAGAGTTGACTTGTACCTAAGTACTTCAAAAGGAACTGTAGAGGTTAGTGGAACAGCATTTGGTGATGACATGCAAAGAGTTGTCAGATTTGATGGATTTAGCTTGGATGTTGAGCCAAAAGGTAAAATGATCATCTTTAAAAATACCGATGTTCCTGGAGTTATCGGTGATATAGGTACAATTTTGGCAAAAAATGGTATAAATATAGCAGATTTCAGGTTAGGAAGAGATGACAAATCTCAAGCTCTGGCTGTTATACTGGTTGATAACACAGTTTCAAAAGAGGTGCTTGATGCACTTAGTAAACTTGAAGCCTGCATCTCGGTCTCTTATGTAACTTTATAGCTACTAGTGCCAATTTAGCTTATTAAGAGCTCTATTTAAATGCAAAGCATTAAAATGGTTATATTTAATATAAGAATAAATTATATTAATTTATGGACAATTAAGTAATAAATAAATATAATATGGCCTTTATATAATAATAAGGAGAGATAATGAGAATTTTTATCATTTTGCTCTTTTCTTTTGCCTATATTTATGCTGCATATGATGGGCTTACGCTAAGTACAGCTCTTAAACTGCTACAACAAAACAGTAGCAATATAAAGATAGCAAAATTTAATGAAAAGATAGCAAAATTTAAGACTAAAGTTGCCAAAAGTTACAATTATGGTAGTTTTGATTATACGCTCAATGCTTTAAGAAGTAATGATGCAGGAAATGTTTTCGGCTTTAAACTTCAAAGTAGAGAGGCTACTTTCAGAGATTTTGGTTTTAAGGATTTTTTGGGTGGAGTAGGACAAGCTCTACAGATGGCAGGAGGTAATTTTGGAACTTTTTCAACTCTCATGTCTAATCCTGCAATGCAAAATGGACTTCTTGATACATCTCCAAATGATTTAAACTATCCAAAAGCGAGGAACCATTTCTTAAATAAATTTACTTATCAGGTTCCTATCTTTACCGGATACAAATTAACTCAGTATAAAAAGATTATGAAAGATTTGGAAAAACTCTCAAAGCTTGATACTAAAAAAGTTATAAATGAAGAGATATATCAAACCAAAAAGACATTTTATGATATATCTTTGGTTGAAAACTATATAAAACATCTAAAAGTTTTAAACAAAAACATTGATGAATTAAAGAAGATTATCGAAGCTTTTAAAGAGGAGGGATATGCTAAAGAGACTGATATCCTTCAGGTTGAAGCAAAAAAAGCGAGTGTTCTTAGCTATCTAAATCAAGCAAAACTCAACAGAGATTTGGCTTATCAATATCTTGAATTTTTAATAGGTGTTAAAGTTAACTCTATATCTCATGCTAATGAGCTAGCCCCACTTCCTAAAAAAAGTATATCTGACATGGTCGATGAAGCGATAGATCTAAAAAGGGCTAAAATGGGGTATAAGATAACAGGAGAAAATATCAAGCTTAAAAAGAGTGCATACTATCCTATGATAGGAGCATTTGGAGAGTATTCTACCGCCGATGACAAGCCTTTTAATGACTTTTTTAAGCATGATGCTTACACTATAGGAGCTCAACTAAAGTGGAATATTTTTGATGGCGGTAAAAAATCAGCCGAACTCCAAGAAGCTAGAGTCGAACATTTGCAGATGGCTGAAAAGCTAAACCTTGCAAAAAGAGGCCTTGCTCTTAAAATAAGGCAAATCATAACAGAAGTAAAGAGCAAAGATTATGATGTAAAAGCAAAAGAGAAAGAGTTTGAGTTTACCAAGAAAGTCTTTGAGCAGTTTAAAGGTAAGTATAAGGAAGGGCTTGAAAAGATTAGCGATGTTCTTATTAAACACTCTCAGGAGATACAGGCGCTTTTGGAGCTTTTAAAGGTTAAAACCGTAAGAAATCAAAAAGTTTTTGAGTTAGAAAGTTTATTGGAGGGTAAATAGATGAAAAAGATTGTGATTTTACTGCTATTTTTGCAAGCTTTGGTTTTTGCAGGCGAGATAAAGCTATCAGGAACTGTGATGAGTGATGATACAAAGATGATAGCTAGTAGGTTTATGGGGTTTGTCAAAAATGTTTATGTTGATGAGGGAGATTTTGTTAAAAAAGGCAAACTTCTTTATGTGATTGACTCAAAAGAGATTGATTTGGCAAAGTCACAGGTTGAACTTGCTATATCACAAGCAAGACTCGCTGTTCAGATGAATCAAAACATGTACAATAACGCTCATTTGAACTATCTAAGGTATCAAAGGCTCTTTAAAAAAGGGTATGTCTCAAAGTTTGATCTTGAAAATATGCAGTTGATGGAGAAAAATACAAAAGATATGGTTTCAATTGCAAAAAAGCAGTTGGCTCAAGCAAAAGCGAAGCTAAAAGAGGTTTTGCATCAGTATGAATATCTAAAGTTAAAAGCACCAAATGATGGAGTTATCATACAAAAAAATATAAAAGTAGGTCAAATTGCAATCCCCGGAATGCCGGCACTTATACTCACTTCACTGAGCGATCTTAAGATACTTGTTCAAATAAGTGAAAGCAATCTTAAAAATATAAAAATTGGAAAAAGTGTAGATATATCTATCCCCTCAATAGGCTACAAAACAGTTGGTAAAATTTCATCCATCATACCGGCAGCAAACCCTATGACTCATAAGTTTAAAGTAAAAATTTCATTTAAAAAGGATAAAAAACTTATGATGATACCGGGTATGTTTGCTGAAGTTACTATGAAATAGGTGGGCAAAATGAAAAAAAAGTGTGAATTTACACCGAAAGATTATGCCGGAAAGTTAGCAAAGGCTTTCTTGCACAATCCTTTAACTCCGATGCTTGCTGTTTTTATACTGGCTATAGGTTATCTCTCTTTGGAGATTATGCCAAGGGAGGAGGATCCTCAGATAGCCATAAGTGGTGGTGCTATCATAGTTCCTATGCCGGGAGCCACTCCTAAAGAGATAGAAAATGTTATAGTCAAGCCTCTTGAGCAAAGGATCAGGGAGATCTCCGGAGTTGAGCACATCTACGGTATAGCAAAACATAATGTAGGCATTGTTAATGTTCAGTACTACATAGGTCAAAACAGAGAGATATCCAATCTCAAACTTTATGATAAAGTCATGCAACATATGGATGAGTTGCCAAAAGGTGCGATGAATCCACTGGTAAAACCCTTTGATATAGATATAGATATACCTATACTCACTTTTGCGTTTTATAAAAAGGATAACTCTATAAGTGATGCAAAGTTTTTTAAAATCATAAAAGATGTAAAGTATCAGTTAAATGGTATAAAAAATGTATCAAAAACAGAGCTTATTGGAGCACATAAGAGACAGTTCAATATATTTGTGGATTTGAATAAACTAAAAGGTTATCATCTCTCTCTTGGACAGGTTATGAAAGCTATATCAGCTGTTGCCAAAGAGGTTCCTGAAGTAAAAAACAGAACAAAAGATAACAAGATAGTTATTTTCAGCGTTCCAAATATCATAAAAAGCATAAGAGATGTGCAAAATATAATGGTAGCAAACTATATGAACTCACCAATCTATATAAAAGATATAGCAAAGGTAAGTGACGGCATAGATGAGCAAAATTTCAAAAAAGCCCTTGTCTGGGCAAAAGATTTGAAAGAGAAGGAGCAGTTTACCTTGAGCGTTGCCAAGCTTAAAGGAACCAATGCGGTTTTTGTTGCCAATGATGTCCTTAAAAAGATGGAAGAGTTAAAGCCCTATCTTGCAAAAAACCATATAGGATACATATTGACAAGAAACTATGGAAAAAGAGCAAACGATGCGGTTAATGAACTTGTTGATCACCTACTTATAACTGTTGCTATTATCGTAGTTATGCTTGTATTTTTCCTCGGCTGGAAAGAGGCGCTTATAGTTGCCTTTACAGTTCCTGCTATCTTGGCTATTACTCTTTTTATAGCCTATATAACAGGTCAGACTATAAACAGGATAACACTTTTTGCATTCTTGCTCTCGCTAGGACTTTTGGTGGACGCAGCTATCATAGTTATAGAAAATATCCACAGGCATCTACACTCGCATAATGCAGTTGACAAAGATATGGATGATATAATGGTAGAGGCAACTGATGAGATAGGAGCTCCTACCAATATAGCAACACTTGCTATCATACTTACAATGGTGCCTATGGCATTTGTCGGAGGCATGATGGGGCAGTTTATGAAGCCGATACCTCAAAATGTTCCGGTTGCGCTTATCGCATCCTTGGTGATAGCTTATATATTCACACCATATCTTTCAAGAAAGATACTAAAAAAACCAAAACTTCACCACCATCATCACCATTTTCAAAAAGAGGATGAGACAAAAGAGGAGGAGTGTAAAGTATGAAACTATATGAGAGATTTATACATAAAATCATAAGTAGCACTTTTTTAAAATTTATTGTTATATTGATCACTCTTCTTGCTCTTGGAGCTTCGGTGATGATGATACCTACTAAAATTGTTTTGGCAAAAATGCTTCCGGGAAAGAGTGCCAATACATACTCAGTTTATATTGATCTACCCCTTGGAAGTTCAATAGATGAGACAAAGAGTGTCAGTGAGTGTGTTCAGAGTGTATTAAGAAAAGAGAAAGAGGTTACCGATATAGAGAGTTTCTTAGGGCAGGGAGCTCCTCTTGATTATGCCGGTTTGGTAAAAGGGAGCGGATTTAAAAGCAGTGAAAACCTTGCAGAGCTTATAGTAAATTTGACTGATAAGCATGAAAGAGAAGAGAGAAGCTATGAGATGATACACAGATTGAGACCTGTTATAAAACAAAAGTGTGAAAAACTAAAAGATGGAACTGTTATCAAATTTATAGAGCAGCCTGCCGGTCCTCCAACTCTTGCTTCTATTGTTATAGAGCTGTATGGAAAAGATTTGAAAAAATCAAGAGCTATTGCTAAAAAATTAGCCAAAATCCTCTCGAAAACGGATGGACTTGTGGATGTTGATATCATGGAAGATATGATATTTACAAAGTATGAAGTTGTTCCAAATCTTGACAAGATACAAAAGAGCGGGCTTAGTGTAGAGCAGGTGCAAAAGATACTCTATCTTGCATTTCAAGGTATGGGAGTAGGTGTTAAAAATAGTGAAACTTATCCTACTCAGATAGAGCTTTTTTTAAGACTTGATGATAACACAAGAAGAGTACTCTCTAAATCTCTTGATGATATAAAAGACAAGCTCTCATCGTTTGAGTTAATGAATCAAAAAGGGCTAATGGTTCCTCTCGGTGAAGTTGTAGATATCAAAAAAGCAAAAAATGAGCCTACCATAATGCATAAAAATTTAAAAAGATATATCAATATAATTGCTGAAACAGATCAGGTATCTCAGGTTTACCCTCTACTTGATGCAAGAGATATGATTATAAAAGAGTTTTCAAAAGATTATATTATCAAAAAAGAGAGTGTTAAAAATTTTACCCATATGTTTGATCTTCATCTTACAGATAAAAAGACGGGTGAAAAGTTTGACATAGTCTGGGATGGAGAGATGAAAGTAACACTCGATACTTTTAGAGATCTTGGACTTGCCTTTATAGCCGCACTTGTTCTTATCTATGTCTTGATGGTTATATACTACAAAAGTTTCTCGATAAGTGGCATAATAATGGCTGGAAGTTTCTTATCTATTATAGGTGTTATAGTCGGACACTGGGTAGCTGATATATTTACTAAAGATACTTTTTTCTTGACGGCAACCTCTCTTATAGGTTTCATAGCACTGATGGGTATAAGTTCAAGAAATTCGCTCTTGCTTGTGGATTTTGCAAAAGCGTTGATGAATGAAAAAGGTATGGATAAAAAAAGAGCCATAGCCATAGCGACAGCTACAAGAGCCAAACCTATTATGTTAACTGCTATAGCCATTATACTAGGTTCTGCACTACTTGCAAGCGATCCGATATTTGGTGGGCTCGGTGTGGCACTTATCGGAGGAACGGTTGCGGCAGTAGCGGTTTCATTGATATTTATACCTGTTTTGATGGATAATACAAAAGCTATAAAAAAAGAGGAGAATTAATGGCAACATATTCAATGGGTGATCTTAAAAAAGGTCTAAAGATAGAGTTAAATGGTATCCCTTATAAGATAGTAGAGTACCAACATGTAAAGCCGGGAAAAGGTGCAGCATTTGTTAGAGTTAAGATAAAATCATATCTAAACGGCAAGGTGATAGATAAAACTTTTCATGCCGGCGATAAGTGTGAATCTCCTGATCTGGAAAATAAAACTATGCAGTTTTTATATGATGATGGAGAGATGTTGCACTTCATGGATACAACAACTTATGAGCAGATAGCCTTGAGTGAAGAGCAGGTAGGTGAAACCAAAAAATGGCTGATAGATGGGATGAATGTTGATATCCTGTTTCATAACGGTGAAGCTATAGGTGTTGAGCCTCCAAGTGTGGTTGAGCTCAAAATAGTAGAGACTCCGCCAAACTTCAAAGGCGACTCTCAAGGCGGTAAAAAACCTGCAACATTGGAGAGTGGAGCAGTAGTTCAGATACCTTTTCATATACTTGAAGGAGATGTTATCAGGGTAGATACCGCCAAGGGTGAGTATCTCGAAAAAGTCAAATAGGAGGAAGATATGGCAAAAGTTTTGGTTCCTTTGGCAAACGGTTTTGAAGAGATAGAGGCTATGAGCATTATAGATGTTCTAAGTAGAGCCGGTATAGAAGTGGTAGTTGCCGGACTTGAGAAAAGAGAGGTGGAGGGTTCAAATACGGGACTTAAAGTCATAGCTCATACCGTTCTTGACGAAGTTGATGTTAGCTCTCTGGATATGATAGTGCTTCCAGGTGGACTTCCTGGCAGTGAGTATCTTGCAAAAAGTGACAAAGTAAAAAGTATCATAAAAGAGCTAAATGCAAGTGGCAAACCGGTAGGTGCCATCTGTGCAGCACCATGGGCTCTAAAAGAGGCTGGTATTTTAGATGGTATAAAACATACAAACTATCCCGGATTTGAGAGTCATACAGGAAAAGAGGGCTATGTTGATGATCAAAAAGTTGTACTTGACGGAAAAGTGATAACTTCAAGAGGACCAGGAACTGCTATATGCTTTGGACTTGAGATAGTTAAGCTTCTAAAAGGCGAAGAGACATACAAACAGTTAAAAGAGGGACTTTTGGCTGATTATTGCTAAAGAAAAAATATGGATGATAACATACTTTTTTATGATAAAAAAAGAGAGTTATCATCCGATACAGATCTTTTTAAAGATCTTAATATAGACCAGATTATAGCCGCTGTTGCAAATGAAAAAAAGAGTTTGATTTAAAGAAATTCTTTCTGACCCCCATTAAATGATATAAAGTATACAAAATTTTTTAAAAGGATTTATTTAAGAAAAAAATAGAGGATTGTTTTGTAATTCACAACTATAGCCTATACAAAAAGTTTATAGACAAAGAAAAAATAACTTTTTCTAAGAGCCAATAGATATGATAACGGTAGGAGAGACTTTAAAATAACCAAAAATTTACCCCTAAAAACTAGCTTCGCAAAAGATATATACTTAACCCACTATTAATACTGAATATATATTCATATAATTAAATAGCCATTCAATTTATATTTTGTAATATACGGCCCTCAGTAGATCATAAGGAGAATATTTTAATGTCAAAAAAATTATATAATATAAAATATTTTAAAAATATAATGATTGTGATTGCTATAATATGGAGTGCCATAACGGTCTATTTTTTTATATATCAGATCAGAAATGAGAATAGTCATCTTAAAAGAAACACTATAAAGCAAGTTAAAACATTATCTGACTCATCTAAGTCACTACTATATTGGGCATACAGGCAAAAGGTAAAAAGCAAAAATAATAAAAACTCAAATGTATCAACTATACAAAATGGTGTAGGGTTTTCCATAAGAGATATGTTGAATAACTTGGTAAAAGATAAGAAGACCTTTTTAGATGTTGGTTTGTCGTATGATGAAGATGATTTGGGTGAGCTCTCTCCTGATGTTCAAAATATCATAAGGTATATCCAAAAAAGAGCTAAGGATAAATATATGATATACAGATCAAACGGAAAGGAAAATATCTACTATATGACCCCTTTGGTAGCTAATCAAGACTGCATATCTTGTCATATACACTCTGACAATAAAATAGGAGATGTGATAGGATATATTTCCATAACAAAACCTATCCCTCTTTTTTACAATGAAAATAGCGACAGGTACTATTTTTTGATATTTTCCTATTCTGTTACCTGGTTGCTGGGGATGTTTGGGATTTGGTGGTTTTACAAAGAGGGTGTTAGGTTTCTTGATAACAAAGTAAGAAATTTAGAAAAGAGTGTTTTTTCATTGGTTGACACGATAGAAATGAGGGACAGTTATACGGCTGGACATGGAAGAAGAGTTGCTCAATATTCAAAGCTTATAGCAGAAAAACTGTGGTGTTCAAAAGATGATATTGATCTTATATACAAAGCAGGCATATTACATGACATAGGCAAAATCGAGATCCCTGATGCACTACTATTAAAACCTGATAAGCTCACTGAAGAAGAGTATGCACTGATAAAAAGACATCCTGAAGTTGGTTACAAACTTTTAAACAAAGAACCTTTTAAGGATTTATCCAAAATCGTGTTACATCATCATGAAAACTATGATGGAACAGGATACCCGAAAGGTTTGAAAGGAAAAGAGATACCGTTTTTATCAAGAATAATAGCAGTTGCGGATGTATTTGATGCCTTAACTACAAACAGGATATACAGACCCGCGATGAGCGTAGAAGAAGCGATAGATATAATCATGAAAGAGAAAGGTAAAAAATTTGATCCTAAGGTGTTGTATGTAGCTAAAGATGTTTTATCTAGCCAAACCATTCCAAAAGAGATAGATCAACTGCCACACAATATGATAGAAGAGTTAAAATACTCATATTATCTAAAGGATCAAGTTACAGGTGCTTATAATATAAACTATCTTTTGCTGATTATAAACCACAAATACAAATATAATGATTTTCATATATTCTCTATTGATTTTTTAAACTTTTCGCAGTATAACAAAACGCATGGATGGAAGCAGGGTGATATGATTTTAAAAAATATAGCTCAAAAGCTTCACGATAATTTCAAAGAAGCTAAAATAGTCAGAGTTCATGGAGATAATTTTCTAATAGTTTGCAAAAAGATGAGATCTGATGTTTGTATGAAGATAGAGGCTATTTTTAGAGATCCGATTTTTAATATAAGATGCAAAGAAACTGTTATAAAAAAGGGTGATAAAATATCTATAGAAGATTTAGAATTTTTATAGTTTTACCCTAAAATAATCTAATTTAGCATATAATATCCACAATATTTCTCAAGGATTTTATATGCAGAAGCCAACTTTTACTCATCTTCATTTACATACCGAATACTCCCTGCTTGATGGGGCTAACAAGATAAAGCTTTTGGCTAAAAAGCTAAAAGAGCAGGGTGTTAAAAGTGTTGCCATAACTGATCATGGCAATATGTTTGGCGCTATTGATTTTTATAAGACTATGAGGAGTGAGGGGATAAAGCCGATAATCGGGCTTGAGGCATATATCCACAATAGTGAGGAATTGGGCGATAAAAGTACCAGACAGAGATTTCACCTTTGTCTTTTTGCTAAGAATGAGGTGGGGTATAAAAACCTTATGTATCTTAGCTCCCAAAGTTATATCAATGGATTTTACTACTACCCGAGGATCAACAAAAAGCTTTTAAGAGAGCATAGTGAAGGGCTTATCTGCTCCTCGGCCTGTCTTCAGGGGGAGGTTAACTGGCATCTAAATACAAACAGTGAGAAAAATAGAAAATTTGGTGCAAAAGGGTATGAAAAAGCCAAAGAGGTGGCGCTTGAGTATAAGGATATATTTGGAGATGATTTTTACCTTGAGCTTATGAGACATGGTATAAATGACCAGCTTTTTATAGATGAGCAGACTATAAAGCTTTCACTTGAAACCGGTATAAAGATCATCGCTACAAATGATACGCACTATCTAAAACAAGAAGAGGCTGATGCTCATGAAGCATTTATGTGTATAGCTATGAACAAAGAGTTTGATGATCCGAAAAGATTGAAACACTCTGTGCATGAGTTTTATCTAAAATCTCCTGAAGAGATAGTCAAACTTTTTGAAGATATCCCGGAAGCCATAGCCAACACCCAAGAGATTGTAGATAAATGCAACTTGGAGATAAAACTTGGCAATCCAACCCCTCCAAAGTTTAAATTTACAAAAGAGTATGCAAAAGCCGAAGGGCTTGATTTTGAAAGTGATGCAGAGTATTTTACTCACAAGTGCTGGGAAGGGCTTGAAAAAAGGCTTAAGATAGTTCCCAAAGAGAATCATCAGATATATAAAGATAGACTCCAAAGAGAGATAGATATCATAAACTCTATGAAATTTCCGGGCTATATGCTCATAGTCTGGGACTTTATAAGAGAAGCAAAAAGAAGAGGAGTACCGGTGGGTCCAGGAAGAGGCTCAGCTGCCGGAAGTCTTGTGGCTTACTCGCTTTTTATAACCGACATAGACCCTATGAAATATGATCTTCTTTTTGAGAGGTTTCTAAACCCGGAAAGAGTAAGTATGCCGGATATAGATGTGGATTTTTGTCAGGCAAGAAGAGGGGAGATTATCAACTATGTTGTTGAAAAGTATGGTCGATACAATGTAGCTCAGGTTATAACCTTTGGTAAACTTCTTGCAAAAGGTGTCATAAGAGATACTGCAAGGGTTCTTGGTATGCCTTATGGTGAAGCTGACAGGATGGCAAAACTTATACCTGATGAGCTTGGCATAACTCTTAAAAAAGCATATGAAAAAGAGCCGAAGCTAAAAGAGCTCATAGAGAAAGATAGGGCTGCTGCAAGAGTTTGGAAGTTTGCCCTATCTTTGGAAGGTTTAAACAGGAATGCCGGAATGCATGCAGCAGGAGTCGTCTTAAGCAACGAAGAGCTTTGGCATAAAACTCCGTTATATAAACCGTCAGGCGAAGAGCATATAGTCACCCAATACTCTTTGAAGTATCTTGAGGATGTAGATCTTATAAAGTTTGACTTTTTGGGTCTTAAGACTCTAACTGTTATAGATAATGCTCTAAAACTTGTAGAAAAAAGGTATGGCAAAAAGATAGACTTTTCCACCATAGATGTAAATGACCCAAAAATCTATGAGCTTATCCAAAGTGGAAATACTTTAGGGCTTTTCCAGATAGAATCAAGCGGAATGCAGCAGCTAAACGAGAGGCTAAAGCCCACAAATTTTGAAGATATCATCGCTGTACTGGCACTTTATAGGCCGGGTCCTATGGAGAGTGGCATGCTTGATGACTTTATAGAGAGAAAGCACGGGAGAGCTGAGATAACTTACATGTTTGATGAGCTTGAGCCGATTTTGAAACCCACTTACGGTGTTATAGTCTATCAAGAGCAGGTTATGCAGATAGTTCAAACCATAGGCGGTTTCTCTCTTGGCGGGGCCGATGTGGTTAGAAGGGCTATGGGTAAAAAGATAAAAGAGGAGATGGACAGGCTTAAAGGCGAGTTTGCCGATGGGGCTGAGAAAAAAGGCTTTGACAGGAAAAAAGCAGAGGAGCTTTTCGAGCTTATTGTTAAGTTTGCAGGGTATGGTTTCAACAAATCTCACTCGGCAGCTTATGCTATGATAACATTTCAAACAAGCTATCTAAAAGCCTACTACCCTCAGGAGTTTATGGCGGCACTTTTAACAAGTGAGCAGGATAATACCGATAAAATAGTCAAATATGTTGATGAAGTAAAGAGGCTTGGTATAAAACTTTTACCACCGGATATAAAGAGAAGTTTTATCGAGTTTACAGCTATAAAGGATGGAGATGAAGATGCTATACTCTTTGGTTTGGGAGCTATCAAAGGGGTAGGGTCTAAAGCTATAGAGAGTATCATAGAGGCTAGAGAAGAGAAGCAGTTTGAAAGTCTGGAGGATTTTATCTCGAGGATAGATACTTCAAAAGTCAATAAAAAAGTTTTGGAGTCTCTTATAAAGTCAGGTAGCTTTGATGGCTTTGGATACTCTAGAAGAGCGATGTTAGATCATATAGAGGTGATAGTAAATGCCGGAGCTGAATGTAACAGAGCTAAAAAAATGGCTGAAAATTCGCTCTTTGGTGATAGTGCGGAGATGATAGAAGCTAAGGTGGATATAGAAAATCTTCCGGAATTTGAGCTAAAAGATATACTCGACCTTGAAAAAGAGACTATGGGATTTTATGTATCAGGTCATCCTCTCGATAGTTACAGGGAAGAGATAAGGAAAATCCCTCACACTCTTTCAAGTGACCTTGAAAATATAGCTGATGGTAGCAAAGCACTTTTTATAGGAAAAGTTGAAGATATAACTACGAAGATAAGCAAAAGAGGCAACAAGTTTGGCATCATAAACATTATGGATTTTCATGGCAATATAGAGCTTACGGTTTTTGAAAAGATGCTTTATGAGTTGGAGAGAATGGATAAAGAAAAACCTCTTGCATTTAAGGTACAAGTTAACAAAGATGACCAATTTACAAGGATAAAGACTCTAAAGATAATGGGCATAGAAGAGGCAAAAAAAGAGCATATAACCACAAAAATAGAGGAGAAACCAAAAGAGCCACTCTTTATAAAGATAAAACTCTCACATGAATTTGATATACTTGATAGGCTTTATAATCTCATTAGAAATAACCAAGGAAATAGAGAATTAAAACTTATCATAAGCTCCCAAAGAGAAGATGTTGTGATAGACCTGCAAGAGAGAGTAAGCGAAAATATCATCAATGAGCTCTCAGATATGGGAGTCTTGGAGAAAGTAGCATAACATTAGTTAATAATTATAAAAGAGTTCAAATAGTATAATAATAAAATTTTAAAGACTTATCGTCGAAAGAAGTATTTATGGGGATCATGATGGAATATACACAGATATTGGAGGAGAATTTATCTACTATATTAGGTCTTATAAGAGAGGATGTTTTTAAAGATGAAAATGTAAGGGAGTTTGTAAAGTCTGACAAGGAGCTTAACGAGCTTTTGCATAAACAAGAGGAGCTACTTAAAGAGTATCTATATAGTTTTGAAGATGATAGTGCCGTTGATGAAAACTACTGCTGGAATTTTTATAAAGATTTAAAGATACCATACTCTGTGGTCTATAAAAGTTTGCAAACTCTAAAAATATCTCTCATGAAACTGATAATGGAAAATCTTGATGATAAGTTTCAGATAATTGAAGTTGAAAAATATGTAAACTATTTATTAGATAGCATTGCTAAAGTTTATATTAAAAAAGATATACATAAGATAAAAGATGTCAATAAATCAACATTTAAAAAATACCTTCTTTTCAGAGCCCATTTAGAGTGGTTAAATAGTGTTATAGAATCAATAGTGGAAGATGATCTAACCAAGTTTCCAATAATGTCATCGGAAGATTGTATATTTAATAAATATCTAAATTATCCTGAGTCTCAAATGGTATGTATGGATATAAATCTCTGCACCAATTTACATGATGTTCACCATCTTATTCATAAAAGTGCTAACACTTTTTATCTATTTTATAAAAAAAAGGAGTTTGTTCAAGCCTATATAGTTTTTAAAGAGCTTTTAGAGTCGGTAATGAAATTTAGCAAGATTATAACAGAGTTATACTTTTTAGCATACGGAAATATAGAAGAGGCCCTTTTTAAATATATAGAGCTTTTATTATATAAAAGTGAGATACCTATCTACTTGACTATGGTAGATATAGAAAAACTAAAATCCCTAAATACAAACTTTGGTGAACTGACAATAAATAAGGTCTTAAAAGAGATAGATGAAAAGATAAAAGAAGTATCTTTAAAAAAAGAGGAAAATATAATAGTTGCGAAAAGTCTAACGGCTGACTACTACTTGCTTAGTGTAGATTTAGAAGAAAAAGTTATTGAAGATATTACTAAAGTGATATATAGTATAGTTAATGATAAATTTAGCGTTGACTTTAAAGAGGTAACTATAAAGAGTATAGTTGTGACACTTTCATTAAATGGATTTTATGGGAAAAATAGAGATGATTTAACAAAATTGGTTTTTCATATAAAAGATAAAGCGAAAAATAAGAAAGGATCATATTTAGTAAATAGTATTGAAGAAAAAGAGGAGCTAAAGCATTGGTTAGATAAAAGCTACAGTGATATAAACTTTATAAACAGGGCATTAAAAAATGAGAGTATAGAGGCTGTATTTCAGCCTATCTACAATATAAAAACCGGCAAAATAGATATAATTGAAGCACTTTGCAGAATAAAAGATGAAAGCGGAAAACTTATACCGGCAGGGGTTTTTATAGATACTATCTATTCAATTAATAAGATAGAAGAGCTTGATAGATTGATGCTTAAGAAGTTATTGGAATATGAAAAAGAGATAAAAATGGTTGCCGATACTCTTTTTATAAATATTAGTTACAAATCAATACTTGATAGCAGGTATAAGCTTGAGTTTGAAAATTTTATAAAAAAATTTGGAAGTAGTAGAGTGGTATTTGAATTGACTGAGCAGAGTATAGTTGAAAATATAAATGAAATATTGAGACTTCATAAAGAGTATGATGTACATTTTGCGGTAGATGATTTTGGCAGTGGCTACTCTTCATTAAAAACCGTATCTGACCTTGCGAGAGAAGGAGTTTTGAAGGTCTTAAAGATAGATGAATCGCTTGTAAAAAATATAAATATCGATAAGTTTGATAGAAAGGTTATAGATATCATAGGAAAACTATCCAATGCCTTAGATCTAAAATCTGTTGGTGAATTTATAGAAAATAAAGAAGTATACGAAAAACTTAAAGCTTATGGTATAACATATGCGCAAGGGTACTATCTATCTAGACCTAAGCTTATAGACGAACTTTTGGTTGAACAGATAAATGGATTATCGAGCGTAGCTGGGTTGTAATAAAAGTATAAACTCAATATTCAAATGTTACAACAAACCCTTTCTCACCATCCAATAGCATTATATCTCCATTGTGGGCTTTGATGATCTCAAAAGATAGAGCTAAGCCAAGTCCATGTCCTTTTGTTTTGGTGGTTTTGAAAGGTTCATAGAGGATGCTTTTGTCCTCTATGAGTGGAGCGGTGTCGGTTATCTTGAAGATGGCTTTCTCCTTTTTAAAAAAGTGTATCCCTATCTTTCCATTTTCGCTCTCATCCTCTTCTATCGCATCTATGGCGTTGAAGATAAAATTTTGCAAAACTATGGAGAGCAGGTCAAAATCCGCCTCTATCTTTTCCTCCTCAAATTTAAAATCAAACTCTATCTCTTTTGTATAGTCATAATAGCTTAAAGACTCTTTTATCTCTTTGATAAGCTCTTTTGCTTCAAATATACTCTTGTTTAGTGTAACTCCCTTTGTAAAAAGAAGAGTAGCTTTGATGATCCTCTCAACTCTCCAGATAGCTTTTTGTATCTCCTCCACCAAAGGCCTGTTGGCATCAGTTACCTTTTTATAAAGCATCGATGCCATTAGAGAGACTGAGCCTATGGGGTTTCTTATCTCGTGAGAGAGGTGTGCGGCTATCTGTCCCATAGATGCAAGCCTCTCATCTCTTTTTTCTCTCGTTATATCTGTTGCACTTATAATCTTTTTGCCAAAAGCGCTACTGCTTTTTATAAGATAGTAGTTTCCGTTTATCTCGACTTCATAACTCTCTTTCTCTTTTAAGAGATACTTTTTTAGAGAGTTTAACTTTTTTGCTTCTGAATTTTCTAAAAAAATTGAGCCGTCATCATCTATAACCCAGATAGCATTTGGCAAGACTTCCACTATCTGTTTTATAAAATTTTGTAGATTGTCATAGGATCTTTTAAGCTCTTTGTACTCTTTTTCAACTGCATAAGTCTGTTCTATGAGTCCTTCTAAGCTTTTTTTGAAAAACTCTTTCTCTTTGGTATCTAAATTTTCAAGCAAATCTTTATCTATCATTTAACAATACCTTAAAATCATTTAGATCAAATAGTATAGCTTCACTCTTTTTCAAAAGAGAACTACTAAAGCCATTTTTGGAAAAGAGAGCAAAATTTGTTATAGGAAAATTCAAATATTTTGCCTTGTTTTTTAGTTTGGTTAGTAAATTTCTGCAGATTTTTTGATTGGTCCATTTGCATTCACCTACTATAAAATCCCCATTGATATCTTTGGCTAAGATGTCAAACTCATTTCTTTTATCCCAGTATCCGCCGCTCTCTATGATGTTAAGCTTATAACTCTCCTCTTTTAAAAGCTCATTAGATAGCTCTTCAAAAGTGAGACTTACAAATTTATCAAAATTTTTATAAAGATTATTTTTAAATTCATCTGTTTTGCCGATATCCAGCTCATTTTTAAAAGGGACTATAAAAGTGTACCAAAATCTATCAAAATTTTTTGTAAATTTTATCTTGTCTTCGGGAGTGTAACCTCTAAACTCTTTTTTTAAAAGCTTATATTTCTCCTTTTTAGGAGCCTCTTCTCTGCTTCTCTCTTTTTTTATCATCTTTTTCTCGTATAGTTTTTTATATGCTACTCTGCCTTCCATTTGGCTTATATCCCTGTTTGAGCGATAAAGAGCATACTGTTTTCTATCTCCAAGAGCTAATTTTTGAAGTATCTTCTCTTCAAGCTCATCGCTTTGATACTCTTTTTTAATAACATGATAATTTTTAACTATATTTTCCTCTATGTTTTCAAAGATATCATATCTTAGTCTTATATTTGTGATACAGATACCTTCAAAAACTGCAAAGTTTTCTATAAGCTCTTTTATATCAAGATATGGAAATTTATAATAAAAAGTATTAAATCTTCTCTTTATGGATTTCATAGTAACATTTTACACAAATTTAGATAAAATAACTAAAAAATTTAGGAGGAATAGAATGGATGCATTAAGAAAAGAGCTTGAAAGCAGAAAAGATGAGATAAAAAAAGAGATAAAAGCTATCTATGAGGCAAATGAACATATCACTGGATGGGATGTGCCTGAAGTTGATGAAAAAGAGTCAGCTAAGCTTCTACTTGATGTTATGCAAAAAGCATTAGATGAAGTAAAAAAAGAGGTTTTAGGATAATATATGGAACATCTTCCAAAAAATTATAGAGAGTTTTATGAAGCTACTTTATCTTTTATACCAAAAGAGAGGGTCTTTATAGATCCTCTACATACTCTATGTTATGGGAGTGATGCATCATTTTACAGGCTTATACCAAAAGTCGTTATAGTCTCAACCAAAAGTGATGAGATAAGAGAGATACTCTCTTTATCAAATAGATTAAACCTTCCTGTTGTTTTTAGAGCGGCGGGTACTTCACTCTCCGGTCAAGCCATAAGCGACAGCATACTCGTTATAACTTCAAGAGACAGAAGAGGTGTAAAGGTAGGCAAAAATGGCGAAACTATAACCTTAGAGCCTTCGGTGATAGGCTCACAGGCCAATTTGCATCTAAAAAGATTTTATAAAAAGATTGGTCCCGATCCTGCCTCTATAGATGCTTGCATGATAGGAGGTATAGTTGCCAATAATGCAAGCGGTATGTGTTGCGGGATAGATCAAAACTCATATAAAACTATCAAAGATATGAAGATCATACTACAAGATGGTTTTTATCTTGACACTTCCAGCGAAAAATCAAAGCAGGAGTTTTTAAAAACCCATAAAGAGCTTGTCAAAAAAGTTATAAATCTTAGAGAACAAATCCTGCAAGATGGTGAACTTAGTTCACTAATAAAAAGAAAGTACAAGATAAAAAATACCTGTGGGTACTCTATAAATGCACTGCTTGATTTTGATGATCCTATTGAGATCATCAAACACCTTATGGTTGGTAGTGAAGGGACTTTAGGGTATATCGATGAAGTGACTTACAACTGTGTTGATGATCTACCTTTTAAGGCCAGTGCATTGATACTCTTTTGTGATATAAAAAGTGCGGCAAATGGAGTGCAAAGGTTAAAAAAACTTCCAAGAGATGAGGTACCGGCTGCTGAACTTATGGATAGAGCAGCACTTAGAAGCGTGGAAGATAAAAAGGGGATGGAGTTTCTAAAAGAGCTTGATGAAGATGTAGCTGCACTTTTAGTAGAAACAAGGGCAAATGATAAAGTGAGTTTGGCTCTACAGATAGAAAAGATAGAAGGAAGTTTAAAAGGGCTATCAACCGTCACTCCTATAAAGTTTAGTGATGATGAGAAAATATACAGCAGGTACTGGAAGATAAGAAAGGGGCTTTTTCCCGCTGTTGGTTCTATGCGCAAGATAGGAACAACCTGTATCATAGAAGATATAGCTTTTCCAATGGATAAACTTGATGATGCCGTTTTGAGACTTCAGGGGTTATTTAAAAAGTATGGATATGATGAGGCTATTATCTTTGGACACTCATTGGATAGCAACCTTCACTTTGTTTTCAATCAAGATTTTTCCAAAGAGAGTGAAGTTCAAAGATATAAGGAGTTTATGCAGGAAGTTACCGATATGGTTGCCATTGATTATAAAGGTAGTCTAAAAGCTGAACATGGCACCGGTAGAAACATGGCTCCTTTTGTTGAACTTGAGTGGGGAGAGAAAGCTTACAGGATAATGAAAGAGATAAAAGATATCTTTGATCCTAAACATCTTTTAAATCCCGGAGTGCTTATAAATGAAGATAAAGAGGTATATGTGAAAAATCTAAAGCCTTTACCCAAGGCTGATGAGCTTATAGATAAATGTATAGAGTGTGGATTTTGTGAGCCAAATTGTCCGTCCAATGCCTTAACTTTTACTCCTAGACAGAGGATTGTGGCAAATAGAGAGATTGCTAGACTAGGCAGGATAAACCCATATGAAGCTAAAAAACTTCAAGCTAGCTATAAATACGAGATAACTGACACTTGTGCGGCTTGTTCACTTTGCTCTTTATCTTGCCCTGTTGGTATAGATGTGGCAAATTTAACAAAAAAATTAAGAGGAGATCTTTTAACTGATTTTCAAAAGAGTATAGCAAAAAGAGTTTCAAAAAAGTATCAAAGTATCTTAAAAGGTGTTAGATTTGGCTTGCTATTAAATAGTTTTGCTTCAAAAGTTTTTGGTGAAAAATTTATGCAAAGGAGTATGGATTTTTTACGGGAAATAAGCGGAGGCAGGGTTGTAAAATGGACACCGTATATCCCGGAAAACTCTCGCTTTGATACTGGAAATTTCTTGGTAAACAAGTCTGAGGATAAGGTAGTATATTTTCCATCTTGCCTATGTAGAACTTTTGGTAGAAAAAAGGGTGATGAAGAGCTTGAGCTATATGAAGTTATAAATAATTTAATAAATAGAGCCGGCTATGAGATAATTATCCCGAAAAATGTAGATAGTCTATGCTGTGGAACACCGCTGAGGTCAAAGGGTTTTAAAGATAGTGCTAAAAAGCAGCTAAAAGAGTTGGAAGATGCTTTGTATGAAGCGAGTAATTATGGAAAGTATCCGGTGCTTTGTGAAACTTCACCTTGTGTTAAAGCTATGGTAGAGGGATTTGAAAAAGAGATAAAGGTTTATGAACCTATAGAGTTTACTCTTGAGTTCTTAGTCCCAAGGCTAAAGTTTAAAAAGATAGATGAGCCTATAGCTATACACTCAACTTGTTCAACTTCAAAGCTTGGCTTAAAAGATAGGCTTATAGAGTTGGCTAAGTTGTGCAGCGATGAGGTTATAGTTCCAAAAGATGTATCTTGCTGTGGTTTCGCCGGTGATAGGGGTTTTACATATCCTGAACTAAATGCTTCCGCTTTAAGGTGGCTAAAAAGAGATCTAAACGGCAATACAAAAAGAGGATACTCCACAAGTATAACCTGTGAGATAGGCTTGAGCCAACATAGTGGCATAAACTATAGCTCGATATTTTATCTAATCGATAGATGTACAAAGGAGAAATTGTGATAAAACAAATGATAGAGAATTTTAAAGATAATGGAATGGAGCTTATCTTTGTAAAGAACAAAGAGGAAGCTTTCAAGATAGGTAAAAGTTATATAAAGCCGGGTATCACCGTAGGGCTCGGAGGTTCTACAACCGTAAAAAATATAGGGCTGTTAGGATACCTTTTGCAAAGAGATGATATAAAAGTTTTTAACCAATACGAAGAGGGGATAACTCTTGAAGAGAATGAACAAAGAAGAAGAGAAGGGCTTTTGAGTGATCTTTATATAACAGGCACCAATGCGTTAAGTATAAACGGAGAGCTTATAAACTCTGATGGTAGCGGCAACAGAGTAGCAGCTCAAATTTTTGGCCCCAAGAAAGTT
>Ga0256840_1001107_pt1 | contig 26017 bp, 20 predicted proteins | sample 355202metaG_FD_185969 | JGI IMG/M metagenome (GOLD analysis project Ga0256840, IMG submission 185969) | Hydrothermal vent microbial communities from Mid Atlantic Ridge, Atlantic Ocean - 355-202 | ecosystem: Environmental > Aquatic > Marine > Hydrothermal vents | place: Atlantic Ocean: Mid... | reverse complement strand
TTCTGGCATTTTCGTTTCAATCCGAGTTCTCGGACAGCCTCCTAGAAGCTTCTTTTGCCTGCCTATCACCCGCTAATTTAAAGGCATAAATAGAAGCAAATAAAATTGCTAATAAACCGATTGTCCATAGTGATGACTGTAGTGGATGCCTTGCAAAGGTTGCTAACTGATAAAAAATAACTGATGTTGTATAAGCTAATCCCGTGCTCCAGCTGACTCCTAAAATTGTCCAGCCCATACCTGTTTCGCGTAACATTGCACCTGTGGCAGCAACACAGGGAAAATAAAGTAGGATAAATAATAGATAGGCAAATGCACCGATTTTTCCATCAAAGCGTTTATGCATCGCTCCGAAGGTTGAAATATCTACACCTTGTGATTCTGCGGCTATCTCTCTAGTTTCACTGTCTGCAACACTTGATATTCCTAATGGATCAGCTAAATTATGCATTGCATCACCAAGGTTATCAGGGATGGTTTGTAGTGCGTTTGCTAAACTAGCGGATAAACTAAAAGGAGCTGTTTCTTCTAGTGGTTTGCCGCTCGGTTTATCAATATTTGAATAAAGTGCGTCTAGTGTTCCAACCACGACTTCTTTTGCGAGTATTCCTGTGATAATACCCACTGTCGCAGGCCAATTATCTTCTGTGATGCCCATCGGCTTAAATATGGGGGTGACTGCTTTTGCGGTGGCACTTAATACTGATTTTTCTGAATTATCATTACCAAAACTAAAATCAGTTCCTAGTGAGTTGGCAATATTTATCAGTGCAACGACAATAATAATGATTTTTCCTGCGCCTAAAACAAAGCCCTTCAGCTTATTCCAAGCACTTAATAGTACATTACGAAAACTAGGAACTTGATAGGTTGGTAGCTCCATAAAGAAGTCATCTGCCTCACCTTTTAACAGTGTTTTACGCATCACTAGCCCTGTTAGAATGGCAAATAAAATACCAATCAAATACAGCAAAAAAACAATATTTTGCCCTCCAACGGGGAAGAATGCTGCCGCAAAAAGTGCATAAACAGCAAGGCGCGCGCCACAAGACATAAATGGTGACATCAATACAGTAATAATACGCTCTCGCATATTATCTAGTGTGCGTGTTGCCATTATGCCTGGCACATTGCAGCCAAAACCCACAATCAATGGCACAAAAGCTTTGCCTGAGATACCTAAGCGCCGCATAAAATGATCCATTACAAAGGCGGCTCGCGACATATAACCTGATTCTTCAAGCACCGTAAGGAATAAAAATAGCGCCCCAATAATTGGAATAAAGGTTGCTACCACCTGAATGCCTCCACCAATACCGTTAGCCAGTATCGTTGTTAGCCAATCAGGTGAGCCGATGCTTTCCAATACTACGCCCAAGCCATCAACAAAAAATGCCTGCGCGGTTTGATCAAAAAAGTCTATTAATGCACCACCAATATCAATACTAAAAGTGAAGAGCAGATACATTAATGCTAAAAATATAGGTATCCCCGTCCAGCTACCCAACACCCATTTATCTATTTTGTCTGAGCGTGTTCTACTAACCTTTCCCTGCTGTTTTACAATACTTTTTGATAGCTCTGTGGCTTGTTCAAAGCGAACTTCTGCCAATAAAAAATCGAGGTCTTCATTGCTTTGTGCTTCAATATTCTGTTTATGCTCAGCGCCCTCCTCCTGTAAATATTTTAATGCACCCACACGCTTAATATTATTAGCCTGTTGGATTTTTCGTATTTCAGCTTCAACAACAGGGCTATAAGGAAGTGTTAGAGGCTCAGATTGATTAATTTCAGCTCGACTATCCAGCACAAGTTTATGCAGTTTTTCTGCACTTTGCCCCTTCTTTAGAGAAATCGGAATCACAGGGCAAGCAAGCTGTTTAGCCAGTGCATCGACATCAATTTTCATGCCACGCTTATCGGCTATATCCATCATATTGAGCAATACGAGGGTGGGAACGCCTAATTCACGTAGTTGTAAAGTGAGATATAAGCCACGTTCTAAAGTGCTGGCATCGAGAATATTAATAAAGAAATGATTTGGATTATTCAATACAAACTGACGCGCAACACGTTCATCTGCCGATACATCAGAATAATCTAGTGAATAAGTGCCGGGTAAATCAACAACATGAATGGTTTCATTATTATAATTAAAAAAGCCCTGTTTATGCTCAACAGTAACGCCCGGCCAGTTTCCCGTGCTTTGACGTGAGCCTGTTAATAGATTAAAGAAAGTTGTTTTACCTGCGTTTGGGTTTCCCACCAAAGCAATCTCAAGGCTGGCGGTAGAATCACTAAGTGATTCCTGATCGTTATTGCAACATGCCTTTGCCATGATTAAATTCCTGAATTATCAGAAACAAGAATTTTATTAGCAATAGAACGCCCTAGGCTAATGCGATTATTATTTTGAGCTAGCACCATATCACCGCCACGGTTACGCAATATTTCAAGGCGAGAGCCAACACCAATCCCTAAACCCAGCAAACGAACTTGAGTTTTACTATCAGATTTAATTTTTTTTACAAGAACCTGTGCAGACTCTTTAAAGCTTGCTAATGGATTAGAATCTATCATTGTTTAGTTGCCTCACCTACCTAAATGGGAATTGTTCTCAATTGTATATGCAAGAATTCCTAAATGCAAGTGATTCTCATTTGTAATTATGATATAGATCAAGTTTTGCGGCTGCAAAATAAGCCCTTAATATACCCATCCCCCCACTTTTTTATACTTTTTAGGACTGCTCGCTATTAGAAATAGAGCTTAAAGCCTATTTTTTCTAACCATGCCTTTTCTTGTACTAAATCAGCTTCAAGTAATGCATGATCTTTTATATTACTTGAGCATCTAATAAACAGGCTATCAACGCTACCTTCAACCGTTGGCATCATTTCTTGATCTAAACGTGAGCGATGCAAAAGCACGGAAAGCCGTAATAAAATAACAAGATAACGTAACATTTGCTGCTCTTCTTCATGAACACTATGAAAATGCTCAGATTCCAGTTTTTTTCTGTGCCCCATAACAAGCAATGATAGCCAGTGTTGACGACGACGAGCAAAGCCTGGAATATCAGCATATTCAAGAATATAAGCACCTCGTAAATGATGCTTATCGTGGGTAATACTCATCCCCAGTTCATGTAGATCAGCTGCCCAAGCTAATGATAGTTCGCGCTTTTTAGGAATCCCCCAATCTTTTCTAACCTGCTCAAAACAGTGTAACGCCGTTTTCTTAACACAGTTCGCATGTTTTTTATCAATATTAAAACGCTCCATTAAATCTTGCACACTACGATTACGAACATCTTCATGCTGAATGCGCCCTAGCATGTCATAAAGCAAGCCCTCCCGTAGTGCGCCATCAGAAACAGTCATTCGCTCAATCTTTAATGCTTCAAAAACTGCAATTAAAACTGCCAGACCACCTGCAAACACAGGGGCACGATCATCTTTTAGCCCTTCTAGCTCTAGTTGCTCAATGCTTTGCATGGCGATCATGCGATCACGAAGTATGTAAAGCGCATCTAGCGTGATGCCAAATTGTTCAATTTCTAATGCTTGAATGATACTTCGTGCGGCTTTAATCGTTCCTGATGAGCCAATGGCACGTTTCCAATTTTTAGATGAAAAAGCACGCTCAATTGGCATAATTTTGAGACGCAGTGCAGTATCAGCCGCCTTCCAGTTTTCTTCTCGCAAACTTCCATCTGCAAAGAAACGCTGAGTCATACTGACTGATCCGATATTGAGGCTTTCTAGTTTTTTTGGCTCAAACTTTTTACCAATAATAAATTCGGTACTACCACCACCTATATCAATAACCAGTTGTTTGCCTTTATCATCAGAAAGTGTATGCGACACACCAAGATAAACCAGTCGTGCTTCTTCATGCCCTGGGATAATTTCTATTTTATGACCCAGTGCCAAAGAGCCTTTGCGAAGAAAATCACTCGATGTTTTCATGGTTCGCAAGGTATTTGTACCTGCCGCTCGTACCGTACCTTTTTCTAGGTGTCGTACTCGATCACCAAAGCGTTGCAGACAATCCAGTGCGCGTTGTGCCACTGCCTCATCCATATTATTTTCGCTATCAAGACCACCACGCAATCGTACCATTTCTTTAATTTGGTCAACCATCGCAAAATTACCATAGTCATCAACACGGGCAACAATCATGTGAAAACTATTTGACCCCAGATCAATAGCAGCAATAGTGCTAGGATAAGCTTGAGCTTCTGTTATTTGCTCAGTTACTTGTTTAGTTTCTTCTTTAATATCAGTCATAATGATAACCATACCGCGCAATAAGCAGACAAACAATACTTCTTTATGAGTAATTATTTATGATTTAGGATTAGGATGTCTACCCCATGAAAATAGAATTACCAAAAAGGAATTAAAATGTCATATATAGAGAGAATAAAAGAGTGCAATCAATACACTGAGGATAATAAAATTCCTTTTCTAGTTGATGGCAAAAGGGTTGGTCAGATACTTGAAAAATATAAAAATTACTTACTAGAAAGTGATATTTTTGTATTAGAAAATAACACTTTCACATTATTTAAAAGCCTAAAAAGCTTTGATGAACGCACAGAAGCCTTGCGCATTTTTGCTCAAAAATCATATAAAGATCAAATTACTGATAGCTTTATGCATGAAAACTACCCTCTTTTAGAATCATTTACATCTGCACCTTTAGCTTTTGCAGACCGTAGCATATCTTCACTCTTAGGATTAATGTCACTAGGGCAACATCTAAATACCTATGTTAATACCGACTCAGGAATGAAAATGTGGATCGCCAGAAGAGCTTATGACAGAGGTTATGAAGCAGGCAAGCTAGACCAGATGGTAGCAGGTGGATTACCTTATGATATTAAACCGAGTGTAAATTTAAAAAAAGAGTGCTATGAAGAAGCGGGCATGTCATCAGACTTAGCAGCCCAAGCTAAAAGCGTGGGCTTAGTCTCCTATAAATATGATTATAATATGGGCGGCAAGGAAGACATTATCTACTGCTACGATCTTGAAGTTGATGAATCCTTTACTCCCGTATGTACAGATGGAGAAGTAGATGAATTCTATTTAATGCCAATTGAAAAAGTTGCCGACATAGTAAAAACAAGCAATGACTTTAAAGTAAATTGTAATCTAGTCATTATAGATTTTCTGGTAAGGCATGGCTTTATAACAGATGAAGATGAAGACTATATTGATATTGTTAATGGGTTAAGAATCTAATTTCCAGATACCCATCCCCCCTCTTTTTTGCATTTTTTATAACGCAGAGAGCCACAGAGCTTTAATCGTTTCCAAGCTTGAGAGAATTTTACTAAAACCTGAATCCGTGAGTCCACTACGGTACAGTGAATAAACTATTGATTCATCACGGATTCAGCTAAAAAACAACACTAAAAATTGACCCCTTGCCAATCTCGCTTTTAATCTCTAAACGCCCTTTGTGGCGGTTTACGATATGTTGCACGATGGCAAGCCCCAAACCTGTGCCTCCGGTATCTTGTGAGCGTCCTTTGTCTACACGATAAAAGCGTTCTGTGAGGCGTGAAAGGTGTTCCTCTGCAATGCCACTACCTTTATCTTCTACAGAGAAAACAGCATTGCCTTCTTTATTTTTATTCCAGCTGATTATAATTTCGGTATTTTCAGGTGTATAACGAATGGCATTGTGAATCAGATTGGTACAAACGCTTGCAAGCTCCGACTCTATGCCTTTGATGCTGAGGTTTTCATCAAGATCAAGTTTAATAATATGTGGATATTTATCAATTGAGGTTTCATTGTTAGTGATTGTTTGAATCAGTTTTGCCATATTGATGGTATCAATTTTATTGGCATCTAGTTCTGAATTTTCTAGGCGTGATAAGGTTAATAAATCTTCGATAATGCTTTGCATTCGGGCTGACTGCCCTGAGGCTGCTAATACGGCTGCTTTTAGGTTTTCGGGTAATCCTTCATCTGCCTGCATAATCTCAAGATAACCTGCAATAACGGTTAGCGGTGTGCGCAGTTCATGTGAGGCATTGGCGATAAAATTCTTGCGCATTTCTTGCAAAGAGACACGTTCGCTAATATCGCGGGCAATGAGTAGCTTTAAGTTTTTTTGGATAGGAATGAGCTGTATTGCAAGTTTAGTTTGCTTGTCGTATAGCATACTGACTTCAATTTCTTTTTGTTCATTCATGGCTAATAACTTTTGTATTTTAGGAATTCTAAGAAGATTTTCAAGCCGCTGACCACGATCTATTCTAAGTTGAATGCCGAGTAATTCCATTGAGGCTTTATTCGCCCAGTCAATTTCATTGTTAGCATTTAATACAACGGTGGCATAAGGTAGGCTGGTGATAATCCCCTGAAAGCGTTTTAACAGGTTTGACATGCGCTGCTTACGCACATTGCTTTTTTTCTTGGTACTTTGAATGTGGTAGGTAATACGCTCCCAAATTCCATCATTATCAGGAATATCTTGGGCTTTTCCTCCTTTTTCTAGCCAATTATGCAGTTGATTTAATTTGTACAGAAGCCAAATAATGTAACTAGTGAGCGATAATATTATGCAAGTTTGCCAAAAGCCTGTCATCCAACCAAGTAATAAACCTGCCATAACTATGAGTATTAAACGCCAGCGTTCTACCCCCCAATAATCATGACCATTATTCTTCATTAAAAGTTGTTCATAGCTCTTTATGGAAGCGATAACCCATGCCACGCACGGTTTCTAACATCTTTTCCAGTCCATAGTTTTTAAGAATTTTGCGTAAGCGCATAATATGCACATCTACAGTGCGCTCTTCTACAAATGTTGTTTGCCCCCAAACACTATCTAAAAGCTGATTGCGAGTAAACAAACGATCAGGGTTTTTCATAAAAAAGTAAAGTAACTTGTATTCCATACTACTAATTTTAACTGCCTCAGTGCGGATTTTCACTTTTTTATTATCAGGGTCAAGAATAATATCTCCCTGTGTTAATTGTTGTTGCTGATTTAAACCTTGTGTGCGTCGGATGATGGCACGAATACGTGCATCAAGCTCTTTTAGCGAAACAGGTTTGGTCATATAATCATCTGCACCTTTGTCCAAACCCTTTATTTTATCAGTTTCTTCTGCTCTTGCCGTTAACATAAGTATCGGCAAATCTTTATGCACGGGGATTTCCCGTATTTCTTGCATTAATTGTAGACCATCAGTATCGGGTAACATCCAATCTAACACTAATAAATCAGGCGTTTTCTGGCTTAAGTGTTCAAGTGCTGCCTTACCATCTTCCGCTTCAAGAACTGCATACTTCTTTGTTGTGAGAAACATGGTTAGCATCTCACGAATAGCATGGTCATCTTCGACTAATAGGATAGTGTACATGGGCTTTAATGACTTAAATTATATCTTATTCATCATTTAGTGACTCATTATCTGACTCATCATCGTATGGAAAATACTTAGCACGAATATGTTCTAGATTAGTATGGCGCACATCTTTGCCTTTCACTAAGAAAATTATGTATTCACAAATATTTTGTGAATGCGCACCGATGCGTTCGATTGAACGAGCACACCAGTTAATTCGTAAAGCACTTTTAATATTACGAGGATCTTCCATCATATAAGTAATCAGCAGACGGGAAATATTTTCTACTTCTCTATTAATTTTACCCTCATCCTCAAGAATACTAATAGCCTGATCCGCATCGAGTCGCGCAAAAGCATCCAGCGTATCATGCAAAATACCGAGTACCAATTTGCTTAGATGAGTAAGCTCAGAGTGCATCCCATCAATCGCAGGTTTCTTTGCCAGCTTCTTAGAATAACCTGCTATTTTAGCGGCCTCATCACCAATGCGTTCAAGGTCTGTAATCACCTTCACTACCGCAATAATCAAACGTAAGTCAGATGCAGCAGGTTGTCTGCGAGCAATGACATGAGTACAATCATCATCAATATCGACTTCCATAGCATTGATTTTATCATCACCATTGGCTACTTTTTTAGCTAATGGCTTATCATATTCAAGCAAGGATTTAAGCGCATTGACTGATTGCTCTTCAACCAGCCCTCCCATAGTTAAAACTTTGCTACGAATATCTTCAAGCTCATGGTTATAGCGTTGTGATATATGTTGTCCGAGTTCCATCATCTGATTTTCCTGCTGTTAATTGGCGGAGAGTTGTACATTAATAACTGTATATACCCATCCCCCCTGTTTTTTGTATATTTTCACTTGAATCCGTGAGTTCAATGCGGATAACAGGGATAAGATATTGGTTTAGCACGGGATTTAAAAAATCTTAGCTTCACCCTTAGGTTAAGCGGGTATTTTTTAAACCCGTGATGAATCAATAGCTTATTCACTGTGCCGTAGTGGACTCACGGATTCAGGTTTAAATGTAGGTTCGATTAGCGATAGCGTAATCCAACATTACTATCTCTATAATATTGACTCTAGGAGGCTGTCCAAGAATAGACAGTCTCCTAGCTCATTGTCGGATTACGCTCGCGCTAATCCGACCTACGGAGAAGATAGTTATACCCACCCCCCCCTTTTTTCCAATTTTTTTAACCAAAACGACCTGTTATGTAATTTTCTGTTAATTTATGTTCTGGATTAGTAAAGACTTTATCCGTCTCATTAACTTCCACTAATTTGCCTAAATGAAAGTAGGCAGTGCGATTTGATACACGCGCTGCCTGCTGCATTGAGTGGGTCACAATCGCGATAGTATATTTGCCGCTTAGCTCAATCATTAGCTCTTCTATCAATGCTGTTGCAATTGGATCAAGTGCTGAGGTTGGCTCATCCATTAAAATGACTTCAGGGTCTACTGCAATGGTACGTGCAATACATAAACGCTGTTGTTGACCGCCTGATAATCCTGTTCCTGGTTTATGCAAATCATCTTTGACTTCTTTCCATAAGCCAGCGCGTATCAAACTTTTTTCAACCAAGTCATCTAAATCAGAACGAGTTCGCACCAACCCATGTAATTTAGCACCATAGGCAACATTATCATAAATTGATTTAGGGAAAGGATTAGGCTTTTGAAACACCATACCAACCCTAGCGCGTAATAATACAGGATCCATTTTTTTGCTATAAATATCTTCACCATCAAGCTTGTGTTCACCTGTTACCCGACAAATTGGGATGGTGTCATTCATGCGATTAAGCACACGCAAATAAGTGGATTTACCACAGCCAGAAGGACCAATCATGGCAAGAATTTCATGGTTGCCAATATCAACATTAACATCAAAAATTGCCTGTTTATCACCATAAAAAACATCACAATTGCGTGAACTCATTTTGACATTATCAACAAATGGCTTACCCACCGTACCATTTATTTCAATATCAAATTCTTCATTCTTATGGATATCATCCATGCTAGACCTGTTATCAGCCGCATTGCTTTCAGATTCTTTATTAGCCACACGGTCATTAATACTATCGCGCTGATCTGTCATTTGTTTTTCCTTTGTCGTATCTGTCATAGCGGTTACCATTTTCTCTCAAACTTTTTACGCAATAGTACCGCGATAAAATTCATCACAACCAAAAAAGCAATTAAAACCATAATGGCGGCGGATGTGCGCTCTGTAAATGCGCGTTCTGGACTATCTGACCAGAGATAAATTTGTACTGGCATCACTGTGGATGGGTCTAAGATGCCTTGAGGGACATCTGCCACAAAGGCAACCATGCCAATCATTAGCAGTGGAGCAGTTTCGCCAAGTGCCTGCGCCATACCAATAATTGTACCTGTCAAAATCCCTGGCATTGCCAGTGGCACGACATGCCCAAAAGTAGTCTGCACCTTTGATGCACCAAGCCCTAAAGCAGCCTCACGAATCGAAGGTGGCACCGACTTTATAGCAGCACGACTAGCAATAATAATCGTCGGCAGGGTCATTAACGTCAGTACCAGACCACCCACCAGCGGAGCCGAGCGTGGCACACCAAAAAAGCCAATAAACACTGCCAAGCCCAGCAAGCCAAACACAATGGATGGCACAGCAGCTAGATTATTAATATTGATCTCGATAATATCAACCCAGCGGTTATTTTGTGGCGCAAATTCTTCCAGATAAATAGCCGCCAAAACACCAATAGGAAATGAGAGTGCCATTGTTACCAACATGGTCAACAAAGAGCCAATTAGCGCGCCTTTTATACCTGCTTGTTCAGGTTCGCGTGAGTCACCCGCTGTAAAAAAGGTGGTATTAAAACGCTTTTCCAGCCTATTTTCTGCTAGTAATTTATCAATCCATTTTAACTGAAAGTCTTTAATGCGACGATCTGCTTCAGGCAGAGTGCGATCAATATCACCCTTCATAAACACATCCACATCATCTTTTGCTAAAAACCAAAACGACTGTGTTGTGCCCAATAATGCAGGGTTTTCAATAATTTTATCACGTAAATCATAAGCCGCTGACTTGCTCACTAATTGCTTAAGAGCACGTTTTTTCTTGCGGTCTTTAACACCAGGAAACATTTCTTTTAGGGTATTTTTAATAAGCTTGCCGTAGCTTGCCTTAAACAATTCTTCAGGGCTTGAGTCTTTACTCACACCAATAACTGATCCGTCAAGCTTTACATCTAGCTTCACATAAGTCTGCTGAAAAGCAGGATAACCCTGACTGAAAATATTCACCAACAAAACAAGCAAGAATAAAAAGCTAATAAAAATTGAAGCTATACCAAAAAACTGGAAGCGTTTTTCTCTAGCATAACGCTTTTTCAAACCTGCGCGTATTGTGTCGGTATTTTTGTATTGTTTACTCATTGATTTGTCTCAGCTTAGAAATGAAAATTGATTATTGCACCGTCTCTAACTTTCATTCCTTATTCATATTGCTCACGATATTTTCTTACCACATGCAATGAAATAACATTAAGAATAAGTGTAACCGTAAATAACCCTAAGCCCAACGCAAAGGCGGCGAGTGTTTTGGGGCTATCAAACTCTTGATCCCCTGTGAGCAGAGTCACTATCTGCACCGTTATGGTGGTCACCGCCTCCAGTGGATTTGCCGTGAGATTAGCGGCCAAACCTGCCGCCATAACAACAATCATAGTTTCACCAATAGCGCGAGATGCTGCTAACAACACACCACCAACAATGCCTGGCAAGGCAGCGGGTATTACGACCTGACGAATAGTTTCTGATTTAGTCGCTCCCATACCATAAGAACCATCACGCATCGCTTGTGGCACGGCTGAAATCACATCATCAGATAACGATGACACAAAAGGAATAATCATAACCCCCATGACAACCCCCGCCGCCAAAGCACTCTCAGAAGAAGGATGAAGACCTATTGCCTCACCTGTTTCACGTATAAACGGGGCAACCGTCAAAGCAGCAAAAAAGCCATAAACAACAGTCGGGATACCCGCAAGAATTTCTAGCACAGGTTTGGCGATTGAGCGCACTGCCTGGTTTGCATATTCTGAAAGATAAATAGCCGTCATTAAACCAATTGGCACCGCAATCGTTAGCGCAATAGCTGATATTAACAATGTACCTGTAAACAGTGGAATCGCACCAAAACTACCTGAGCCACCGACCTGATCTTCACGAATTGCCGTCTGTGGATTCCAATGTGTGCCGAATAAAAAATCAGTAAAAGGTACACTTTTGAAAAACTGCAACGATTCAAATAACACCGACAATACAATACCAAATGTTGTCAGAATGGCAATAGAAGCACAGCCTATCATCACCCAGCGTACTATTTTTTCAACTTGGTTGCGGGCGCGAAACTCAGGCTTAACAAAGCGTAAACCAATGATTATCCCAAGAATTGCCAAAGCAAAAACAACAACCGTTTTTGCCATGAGACTAATATTTTTAAGGCTCAAATAATGCGCAGCAGCCTGTAACTTAGGCTCAGATGAATTCACATCTGCTTTGCCTGACTCTGCCAAATTAATAATTTCATTAATTACCAAACTTCTTTCATCTTTTGATAACTCCTGAATTTCTGAAGGCAGATCTGACGCTGTTAACGAAGTGACAATACTTGAATCAAAGCCAGTCCATAACAACAAGATCAACAATGAGGGAATACCCGCCCATAATGCAATCATATAGCCATAATAATAAGGGCGTGAGTGCAGGTTATAACGTCCATTCCTCACCTCAGTCGCGACTTTAATTGAACGCGCTCTACCAAGAATAAAACCAAATATTAATAAGGCTAGCAGGGTAATCAGTATAAAATTAACGGGCATATTTTAGTTTCGCTGTTGTTAAATGTTGATATCAAATATTGATAATAATAAATATTACCTGAATCAATTAAAGATAAAATATTCACTTTGGTCTGAATCGTCATAAGGTGTACACCATCTCTTATATAAAACGACTCAGTCCAAAATAAACTCTCTTCTTGACCTTGTTGTTAAGGAGAACAGGCTCATTACAGACCTATCCCCCTATTACCGCTAGGAAGTCCAAATCAAGAAGAGAGACTTATTGTTATTATTACTCTGCTTTCAAATCTAAAGGAACGAGATCCTTTGCATTCTTAGCAATCTCTTTACGTTTTTCTTCCGAAAGAGGAATCAAGCCTTTATCAGTCAAATAACCTTCATCACCCCATGCCTCTTCATTAGTAAACTCAGCAACAAATTCTTTAATGCCGGGCACTTTACCAACGTGTGCTTTTTTAACATAGAAGAACAATGGACGTGATACAGGATATGAACCATCAGCAACAGTATCAAAAGTTACCGCAACACCATCAACCGATGCGCCTTTAACTTTATCTGAGTTCTGATCAAGGAAGCTAAAGCCAAATACGCCTAACGCATTAGGGTTTTTAGTCAACTTTTCAACGATCAAGTTATCATTCTCACCTGCTTCAACATAAGCACCATCTTCACGAATAGTATGACAAATAGCCTTATATTTATGCTTCAATTCTTTAGCTTTAGCCTTATCACCTGCTTTTTTAGCTGCTTTTGAATCAGATTTAATTTGCTTGATCCAATCAAACTTCTTACAACCGCCTTCCAGTGCAAGCTCTGCGAACGCATCACGAGTACCTGATGTAGGTGGAGGACCTAACACTTCAATTTTAGTCGCAGGTAAAGATGGATTAACATCTTTCCAAGTCTTATAAGGGTTAGCAATAAGCTTACCTGCTTCTTTGCCTGGTACTTCTTTAGCTAGAGCCATAAATATATCTTTACGCGTCAACTTAAACTCAGGCGCAGATTTAGCGTTTGCAATAGCGATACCATCAAAACCGATTTGAACTTCAACAATATCTTTAACGCCATTCTTCTGACACTTCTTAAACTCACTCATCTTAATACGACGTGATGCATTAGTTATATCAGGTGTATCAATACCAGCACCCGCACAAAATAACTTCATGCCGCCACCAGAACCAGTAGATTCAATTTTAGGTGTTTTCTTACCAGACTTATTACCATAAGTTTCAGCAACAACCGTAGCAAATGGGTAAACCGTAGAAGAACCCACAATATTAATATGATCACGAGAAGCCGCAGAAGCTGGGACCGTCGTAAGCACAGTTGCAATACTCATTGCCATTAAACTTAATTTAATTGTTTTCATCATTTCTCTCCGTTTTGTAATGTGAACACATTTTAGAGGTCGAATATGACAGCTTTATGACAGAAATATTTTTTGTGGTTTTTATTAACACAAAGAACCGTAAACTTAGATTATCGAGCCCACAATCTGCAGGGTAAGCCGCTACAGAATTGTAGGATGGGCTGAGGTACGAAGCCCAACCTACGGTATTCGCGATGCAAAAATATAACACACCATCACCCCGCATGTACCACACACACCGTCATCCCCGCATGTTTTAAGCGGGGATCTGTTTGATCTTTGTGTATGAATTACGTGCATGTATAACGAGATTCCCGCTAACAACATGCGGGAATGACGATGTGAGTGGATATGCGGGAATGACGATGCAGTAGAGATCAAGCATTGGAGACGCAAGCATTGCGTCTCTACGTTACAAAAAAATGCAAAAATCAGGGGGGATGGGTATTTATTATCTATGCTACCCATCCCCCCTCTTTTTTGCACTTTTTATCATAGGCTCGCTATGTTTGAATATGCAAAATTGTAGGTTGGGCTGAGGTACGAAGCCCAACAAAAATCACACTCTATCTTTTGTTGGGCTTCCTAACGTCAGCCCAACCTACGGTATTCGCGATGCAAAAATATAACACGCCGTCATCCCACCGTATGTATCCACCCACACCATCATTCCCGTATGTCGCACCCACGCCGTCATCCCCGCATGTTTTAAGCGGGGATCTGTTTGATCTTTGTGTATGTGTTGCGTGCATGTATAGCGAGATTCCCGCTAACAACATGCGGGAATGACGAGGTGAGTGGGACATGCGGGAATGACGATGTCTCTACGATGTTTCGGGATAAAGTGGTTCTAAAACTTTTGTTTTGTTGCTAGTTGTTTGCTGTTTAGGTTGTAAACCGGCTTCAATGACTGCTTTTAATTTAGCGCCATTCCATTGGTTTGAATTGACTGCATATAGGCTTTTCTCTAGTTCTTTTATGGAGGCGACACTTTTCTCTGATTGTTTTTCTAGTTTTGATGCTAATGTGCCTAAATTTTGAATGGTGCTGTCTTGCCATTGTGCTTGAGCTAGTTTGAGTATGGCTTGAGCGGCTTTTTGCTTATCATTCTGTTGACAGGCTTGTAGTGCGCTCGTTTTGAGTGCGCTTATATTCACGGTTGGCTTGTTATTATTTGGCATGGGTCGCTTGCGCTTGTTTTTGATTAGGTAGAATAAAATAGCTACTGCGATTAAAATAAATGCTATGAGTGCTATTATTTTCCAGCTCCATGATTTTGATGTGTTGCTGTTTTTTTCTTGTGCTTTTTCTGTTGTTTTTGATGTTGTTTTTGATGTTGTCTTTGATTTTGCTAATTCTGGCTGTTTTTCATTTTTTATAGGGGCTGATTCTTCCTCAGAATTATTTAAAACTCCTGGGGCTACATTCAAGTGCCATGCTGGTAGTGCCACTGTTTCTTGCTTTTTGGTTTTGACATTCCACCAGTCTACCTTGATTTCAGGGATGGTCATTTTTCCTGCTTTTTGAGGGATGTATGTTATATCAAAATATTGTCTGCCTATTAGGGTTACACCATCGGTATGTGTTTTGCTACTAGGTTGTTGAGGGTAAATTTTTATACCTTCTGGTTTTGCGACTTCAATGGTTGGAATTTGTGAACCACCTAAACCTTTGGCTCTTAAAACTAATGTGCGTGTTACTGGCTCGCCTACTTTTAACTCTGGTGGTGAGCGTGTCCAGCTATCTATAATGCTTAGTTCTTCAGCAGGCAACCAAGCTGAACCTGTAAATGATTTGGGTACGGGCAAGACATTTATGTCAATGGTTTGACTCTGTATGCTAAAAGGTTTGCTAGGGCCGACTGAGCGAGTGCGACGTGAGAAAAAGTCTTCGCCAAAACTGTCTTTAAAAAAGGGGTCGTTAAAGAAAGGGTCATTGCCAAAATTACTGAAAAATTTATTTAGCTCATCAGTTTTACCCAAATCTTTACGCTGTTGTGCAGAGTCATCCTCTGATAATGCAATGCGCCCACTAACAATGGTTGCGGGGATATGTAATTTGCCGCTTTTTTCGGGTGAAATCGTAAAGTGTTTTTCAATCACTGTAAATTTCTTTCCTGCGCGCATTACTTTATAACGCTTATCGTCTGTTAGCTCTTCAACTACTGCATTTTTTACGCTTGGTTGGCTAATTTCACCTGATTGCATGGCAGAATCAAAATAGAGTTTAACGGTGTATGGGATTTGTTGCTGCACATAGGTTTCATAGCCGCTTTTATTGTCGTTGTCGCTTTTGTTGGCGCGAATACCAACCGAAGTTTTGATAAAAATATGCTTTTCTGTTTCTGCTTTTATTTCGGGTGGAAGCGCGGTTATTTTGATATTTAAAGGCTGAGTTTTTTCATTACCTACAGTAATCGACGGTATTTGTATTGCGCCTTTTTGCTTGGGTTTTAGATTAATACGCCAAGTTTTTTTAAATGAGCGTCGCCCGTTCATTATATTTATTTGTGAACTGGTTCCTGTTCCTAGTACCACAAAATCTTTTTCTAAGACGCTTAAGTCAGGCTGAGCTTTGCTATTCATAGTGCTTTCAACGCTAAGAGTGATTTGATCACCTTCATAGAAAGTATTTTGATTTAGAAACGCTGAAACCTCTGCCATTGCTGGGTTGACTAATAATACGAGCAATAGCAAAGAGAGCAATAAAGAGAATAATTTACCAAGGTTGTTGATCATCATTAGGTCTCCTATTATTACGTTGATATTGTCGTCTGAATTTGCGGCGTAATAAGCCACCTGGATCATCGGGGATGCGACGTAGCCATTGTTCTGCTGCCATTTTCTCTTCTTTACTTAGTTCTTCTGCCTTTGCTTTGGCCGCTTTTGTTGCCTTGGCTTGGCTTTCGTCTTGTGCTTTTTCAGCTTTGTTTTTATCTTGTTCTGCTTTTTTTGCTTTGGCGGCTTTTTCCTTGGCTTCTTTTTCTTCGTCTGCCTGTTTTTGCTTATCGGCATTTTCAGCATTTTTGGCTTTCTCAGCTTTTTCTTTATTGTCTTTATCTTTTTTCTTAGCTAAATCTTTATTCGCTTTGTCAAATTGGTTCTTCTCATTGCTTTTTTTGTCGCCTTCTTTGTCGCCTGATTTGCCTCCCTGCTTATCACCTTCTTGATTTTTTTGAGCATCATCCTTGCCTTTTTTGCCTTTGTCGCCCGACTTATCGCCTTTCTGTTTTTTATTTTTGTCGTCTTTTTTCTGTTTATCTTTTTGATTTTTTTGCTGTTGTTTTTTCTTTTCTTGTTGTTTTTTCTTCTTGAGAAAATCTTCCACTGCTTTTTTATTAATTTGAGCATCTTTCATATTTGGGTTTGCTTTCAATGCTTTTTTATAGGCTTCTATTGCTTCTTTGTATTTCTCCATTTTTGCAAGTGTGTTACCTTGATTGTAAAGTGCATCTGCCCCCTGTGCTTTTTTAAAGGCATTTAAGGCTTCTTTATAATCATTGCTTTTATAGCTAGCACTGCCTTTTCTTAAGGGTGCTTCACTTAGCTGAGTGGCTTGTTGGTAGTGCTTTTGTTTAAGTGCTCTATCAGCAAGTTGTTCATTATTGAGCCAGAGTTTTCGCCATTGTTCGCTCACTAAGTTGCTAAAACTTTGCTCTGTTTCTGTATTTGTTTCTGCGTTATCGAGCGCATAAACCGCTTCGGGCTGAGCAATAAAAGTGCTTAAAGCAAAGACAACAAATAGGTTTAATAACCAACCCTTGCGAAATGCTAACGCTGCTATTGGTAAAAGCAATAGCAATAGGTAAGGGCCGCTTGATTTCCAGTCATCACTTTTAAAGTCATCTGTTTTGCTTTGGTTTTTATCTTGTTCGCTATTGTTATCAGCCACTGCTTTTTTTAATACTGTGTTTAGATCAGTGTTGTTAGAGGTGATAATATGATACCCACCCCCCCCTTTTTTTGAAACTTTTTGCAAAACTTCAGCATCTAGCTTTATATTGACCTGCTTAGTACGCAAGCGTAGCAAGCCGCCTTTTTCAGTGCCTACCGCGAGTACAGATAGAGTATGTCCATCGGCTTTTAATGCTTCTGCTGCTTTTAAGGCTGCTGTGGGGTTACTCACGCCATCAGCAATCAATAAAACTTGCCCATTTCGTACACCTGCTTGTTTTAATAATTCATGTGCTTTTTTCAGGCCATAATCTACGCGGCTACCCTGAGCTGGCATTAGCCGAGGGGTGAAAACCTGTAGCAAATTACGAATCGTATCGACATCACGGGTTAGAGGCGATGCGGTAAAAGCATCACCCGCAAAAACAACTAGGCCTGTTTGACCTTCTTCATTACGCGATAAAATATCTTCAATTTTAAAACGTGCGCGTGCTAGGCGTGAAGGTTTGAGATCATTAATCAGCATGGAGGTGGATAGATCAAGCACGATCACTCTTGCTGAATTGGTTTGAAAAACAGGTCGGGCTATTTTCTCCCAGACTGGATTAGCTAATGCGATAACGGCAATAAAGCCACCGACCCCAAGCAACCATTTAGGTAGTTTGGAAACTTTAGTCTCTTTGCCCTGAAGCAGATAAGGCAAGAGATTGTGATCAATCACTTTTTCCCATGATGAAACATTCGGGCGGCTTCGAAAAAATAGCCATAAAATCAGTGCTAATGGAATAAATGCAAACAACCAACGTGGCTCTAGAAAATGCAGTTGAGATAGAGATGAGAACATTATAACCGCCCTCCTTTCGCTTGAAATATGCTGGATAACAAGGCAATTATTGCACTCAGTAAAAGTGCAATGGCTAGTGGATAATAATAAAGCTCTCTGACGGGGCGATAACTCATTTCATCTTTAGAGATAGGCTCTATTTCATCAAGTACCGCATAAATTTTTAGCAAGCCTTCGACATCACGCGCACGAAAATAGCGACCTTTGGTTTTTTCTGCAATTGCCTTGAGTGTGGGTTCATCCAAATCGTTTCCGCGCACTCGTCGAGCACCAAAAGGGGTTTGCACAATACGCTCATCTGCCCCCACGCCAATGGTATAAATTTTCACTTTTTCTTGAGCGGCAAGATCAGCCGCTTTAAGTGGCTCAACATTGCCTGCCGTATTTGCGCCATCGGTGAGCAGAATTAATACTCGATTTTTTTCTGGCTCTTTGCGCAAACGCTTTACCGCCAAGCCAATGGCATCACCCATTGCGGTTTCTCGACCTGCCAGACCTAGCTCTGCCTCGCCCAATAAAATATTGACTGTTTTACGGTCAAAGGTGAGAGGGGCTTGTAGGTAGGCTTGCGTACCGAACAAAATCAGCCCAATGCGATCACCTTCGCGTTTTTGAATAAAATCTTGTGCTACTGCTTTTACTGCGGTGAGACGTGTTACGGTTCTGCCTGAAATTAACATATCATTAATTTGCATTGAGCCTGAAATATCAACCGCCATCATCATGCTTCTGCCTGATATGGTTTGGCGAATAGTTTCACCAAAAAACTGCGGACGCGCTGCGGCTGTCACCAGTAAAAACCAAGCGATAAGTGCCAGCAAGCTTAATAGCCAACGTAAAAATGGTTTATTTCTTTTGCGAGTTTGTAATTCTGTTTGCAGATTTTTAAAGAAAGGCACACGCAAAGCCGCCTGCCCTTTTATGGGAGCCGCTGGGATTAAAAAACGCACTAACAACGGCAGTGGAAGCAGATAAAAAACCCACGCTGAGGCAAATTGGATAACGTTTAAACTCGAAAACCAAGTCATATACCCATCCCCCCCTTTTTTAGGGATTTTTCATTTTGCTCTTTTAAAATGATCCTATCCCTTATTTGCGTTGTTTGCATTTGGGATTTTTCATTTTGGTTTTTAATCCAAGCTCGAATTAATGAAATGAATGATGATGTAAATTCTTTGCTATTAAAATTTTTCAACTCACCCGATTGATACGGCGCATCAACTAAAATGCGACCTATGCCTTTGCTAAATTCTTGTGTATTACCTGATTCATCGAGAAACTGTAACCAATTCGCGCCTGTTAAACTGGCAATATCTGAACGTGGGTATTTGCTGATCGCAAGCCGACGCAGAAAAATATTGATATTGGCAATAGCTTCATTATTAGGATTATTTAAGAGTTTAGTTTCTAGCTGCGTGTATTCATTAAGAATCTGTTGCTGATGCTTTTTTTGTCTCATACGATGCAATAATTTAAATACTAACCAAGCGCCTATGAGCAAGACTAAAATTAAAAGCAACCACCAGCCAGGAGCCAATGGCCAAAAGCTGGGATCACCTGGCAAATGAATATCTCTAAGCTTGAGGCTGTTATTAAGAGTATCACCCATTATGAAACAACCTTCTTAGAAATTGATGAAGATGAACGCTGACGGCTTTGCCCAAGGTTTTGCTGTATTTTTAATAGCAGATTGTCATTAGTCGAAAGTTGAAATAGTGGTATTTTTTGCTGACGCATTAGTTCTTTAACCTGCTGATGATGCTGATCAAAAAAGCTTTGATATTGCTCTTGCCCTTTTTTAGAACGTGTATTCAATAATGCGATTTTTTCAGCATCACTGTTTTTGCCTGTCGTAATATAATATTGGTCTGGTGGTGGTGGGCTGATTTCCAGCGGATCAACAATTTGAATGGCTTGAATATCACAATGACGAGACAGGCTACGCAAATGATGCGCGGTATCTTCATTAATCGCATAAAAGTCGCTGATTAAAAAAACCAGCGAGCCTGGTCGGGCTATTTTGCGTAAACGCTTGAGTTCATCATTTAGATTCTCATGTTTTGATAAGTTAGTCTCTGATGTCGCTGATGATGTCGCTGATGATGGTGCTGATGATGGTAATGACGACGAAGCAAATACTTTTTGAGGATCAGAGTGATTGACCAATTCACGAATCAATTGCAATGCACCACGCTTACCCATTTTGGGTGGAAGCTCATGATGAGTCTGATTGATAATCAATGCACCAATGCGATCCCCCTTATTGGCTACTGCCCAAGCGATTAATGCTGCAGTCCTTGCGGCAACTACTGATTTTAATGACTGGGTTGAGCCAAAAAACATGCCTGGGTTAAAATCTACCAAAAACACCACAGGACGCTCGCGCTCTTCTTGATAAAGCTTTGTATGCGGCTTGCCAGCACGGGCTGTAACGCGCCAATCCATATTGCGAATATCATCACCTGCCTGATAAATACGCGATTCCTGATAGTCCATTCCGCGCCCTCGAAAACGTGAATGATGCGTACCTGTCGATGAAGCTTTGGCGTAAGAACGGCGTGTCATATCAATCTTACGCGCCTGTTGCTGTAGTTGAATCAATTCTTCTACAGAAACATGCGTACCCGCATTAATAGCCGCTTTGCTCTTCGTCTTAGAGCTTTGAGCTGATGTGTCTTTACGCTGAAACCAGCGTTTAATAGCATTCATTATTTAATATAAAAATCTATAAAATCGACAAATAGTTTATGAAACAGGAACTTGTTTGATTAACTCATGGATGACATGGTCTGGCGTAATGCCTTCGGCCTCAGCTTCATAGGAAATAAGAATACGATGCCGCAAGACATCTAAGGCAACCGCCTGAACATCTTCTGGTGAGACATAGTCACGCTCATTCAACCAAGCATGAGCACGCGCACAACGATCTAGCGCAATGGTTGCTCGTGGGCTACCGCCGTAGTTTATCCAGCGCGCTAGTTTTTCATCATAGGCGGCAGGGTTACGGCTCGCTAAAACCAATTGCACTAAATATTCTTGTACTGGCTTTGCCATGTGAATATCCAAGACTTCTTGTTGTGCTGTGCTAACCGCTTCAAGACTCAGTTGAAGTGGGGCAACATACTTATTTTCATAGGTATTTTTAGCTTGTTGACGGGCTAACTCAAGAATTAGGTTTTCTGTTTTTGCATCAGGATAATCAATAAAGATATGCATCAAAAAGCGATCAAGCTGTGCTTCTGGCAAAGGATAGGTGCCTTCTTGCTCAATCGGGTTTTGAGTTGCCATCACCAAAAATGGACGCGGTAGAGCATAAGTGGTGCTACCCACTGTAATTTGATGCTCGCCCATTGCTTCAAGAAGCGCAGATTGCACCTTAGCGGGTGCGCGGTTAATCTCATCAGCAAGAATCAAATTATGAAATAACGGTCCTTTTTGGAAAACAAAGTCACCCGTTTCAGGGCGATATACATCACTTCCTGTCAGATCACCAGGGAGTAAATCAGGGGTAAATTGCAAGCGATGAAAATCACCTTCCAAAATACTAGAAAGTTCTTTAATTGCCGTTGTTTTTGCCAAACCTGGTGCGCCTTCAACTAGCAAATGACCATCTGCTAACAGCGCAATCAAAAGCCGATCAACTAGCAAACGCTGACCAATGATTCGTGTTTGTAAATATTTACGCGCCTTTGAAAATGCACTATGGCTACTTGCTTGCTCAGGGCTATTATCTCGCTCAGGGCTGCTTGCTTGCTCTGAACTGAAATTTGTCTCTGTGCTCATTGTATCTTCCTGTTTCATATTATTTGTGCCGAGTATACATTAGCATGAAAGCTAATCATTCTTATGAGTTGGTTCTTATTAATTGCTAGCTAAAATATGGTAGCTAGTTTGTAAATTCAATAGACAAACAATTAAGCTTTCTTAATGTTTACTGATAGATTTACTGATACTTAAATCCGTGAGTTCACTAAAACACAGAATGCAAACGATTGATTCATCACGGATTCAGGTGATAAAAAAGTATAAAAAAGGGGGGGGATGGGTTTCTACAGATATGTAGAGAATAGCACGATATAAATAGATTAATTTTAGGCGGTAGATTAAAACTGTACCTGAATCCGTGAGATCAATGCGACACAGGATTCAGGTAATACTCACATATAAAGGATATGTATTTTAAAAATATTAATTTATAGAATTAAATCAACAAATCATCCTTTTCGCCACCACTATTCAAATGTTCCTGAACCCATAATGGCATTCTTCCTCTACCAGTCCATGTTTGATCAGTATTATTAGGGTTTGCATATTTAGGCTTAACCTTGCCTCTTTTATTTTGTGTTCTCTTTTTGCCAATAAGCTCATCAAGATCAAATCCTGATTCTGCTGCTAGCTCTTCACATTTTTTGCGTAGAATTTTCTTTTCTGTTTTTCTAGCTTTTTTAATTGCATCAGGTAATTCTTTTTGAATAACGATTAATTCAGGTAAAGATAGTTTTTTTAGATCAACTGTTTTCATTTGGGAGACACTCTTTGTGAATTAAAATATAATTATTAAATTTTCCTGAATCTATTAAATACAGGGAGAGCGAATATAATACAAAAAAAACTGTAAAAACAGGGGGGATGGGTAATAATATTAAAATTATTTTTCTAATTCATTAAGCAATGATCTGATTAAGTCGATTAGAAATCATGCTTAATAAATTCTAATTGACTTAATCAGGTATTTCTTAATAACTCAATAAATTAGAAACAGCTAATACAACCACTAAACACAAGCAGGAAATAATAAACAACTGCAATAACCGAATTTTATCAATTGCTAACGATTCCATAGTTGAAATAGCGTGTGAATTATCAAATTCATTAACTACCGTTTTAGCTGTTTTTCGAAACTGACTACCATTGCTTACACGTGGGAATTTTCTATTAAATGAAGAAAAATCAACCACAATGGTATCATTAACCGAAGAATGCGCTAAGGCATCAACTAAGGGTGTTTCGCGATGATGAATAGCCTGAACAGACTTGATTTTTTTGATGATACCACGTTTGGCTTTAGCCGTGACTGTGCGCTCTTCCCCGAGCTCATCAACTAGATAATATGAAATTGATCCAACACCTTTGGATATTTCTTTAAATTTGTAAGCTTTAATTGTGTAGGTCTTATACATGTGTTAACAATAGCGTTTTTTTATATTTTATAAAGAACAAGCAGTATGAGCCTATTCAAATTTAGGATGAATAACGATCAGATTAATAAACTGGTATAAATCACCAGAAGAATGGTTTCCTTGCTATTGGTATTTAGGGATCAATATCACATAAGGAAAACCTGATTAACTCGATTAGAATTTAGTGTAGAAAAATCTGTGCTTCTCTGAGTTATAAAAAATACAAAAACAGGGGGGGATGGGTACTAAAGAACTAGGAGGCTGTCCGAGAATAGAGAGCCTACTGCAGAAAAGCTGAATTTGGCTAGATTTTCCTCCAATTTTCGGTGAATAGAACAACTATTCCCCTCAAATTGGTGAAAAATCTAGCTCAAATCAGCTTTCCCTCGCTACGACTCCTATTCTCAGACAGCCTCCTAGAATTGGAAATATGAAGTTATACCATTGTGAAGTATATGAAGAATGCTGATTTTTTTATAAATTTCTGATTTCACAAATGACTGGAGCATGATCAGATGGACGCTCCCACGCTCTAGGCTCGGGGTCGATATAGCTGGCAATGCATTGTTCTGTCAGCAATTGACTAACTAGAATTAGATCAATGCGTAGCCCCATATTTTTATCAAAGCCGCCACTGCGATAATCCCACCAGCTATAGGTTTTTTCTTCCTGCTCAAAAAGACGAAAGGAATCTGTAAAACCAATATTTAATAATTTTTTTAATGCATTTCGCTCTGGAGTTGAGCAAAGAATTCTTTCATGCCAAGATTTTGGATTGTGAACATCTCTATCATCAGGGGCTATATTAAAATCACCCAGGATTACCATTTTTTTATATTGTTGTGATTGCTCCGTCACCCAGTCAGTGACTTTTTCAAGCCAGTTCAATTTATAATCAAACTTTTCTGAGCCAACTTCTGCACCATTAACGACATATAAGTTGAGGATACGAACACCATTAATGGTTGCTGCAAGAATGCGCCGTTGAGGGTCTTCAAGATTGGGTAGATCAGTGATAACATCTTCTATTAAATATTGTTCTTTACAAAGAATTGCTACGCCGTTATAGGTTTTCTGACCTGAATAGACAACTTGATAGCCAGCCGCCATTATCTCTTCGGCTGGAAAATTCTCATCAATTGTTTTAGTTTCTTGAAGCACTAAAACATCTGGCTGTGTTTTTTCTAGCCACAATAGTACATGAGGTAATCGAACCTTGAGTGAATTAACATTCCAGCTAGCAATTTTCATAGGGTAGTATGTATCACTTTAGAAGCTTGCTCCAATAGAGAATTGTAACTTTTGCGTATTATCACCATCTTTTGCGTTTAATGGTTTTGCGTAGCTTAGTGTAAATGGTCCTATAGGTGAAATCCAAGTTGCAGAGACTCCGGCTGAATAACGTATTTCATCTGCTTCAAACTTATCTTCAAAAACATTACCTGCATCAACAAAGGCACTCATGCGTAAGCCCTCAACATCTTCTGCAAATGGTGCAGGAAAGAGTAGCTCAGCTCTAGCATTGACTGCTAAATTCCCACCTTTAGAATCGCCGTTAGAGTCTTTTGGACCTAGGCTATTGTTATCAAAGCCACGCACTGTGCTAATACCGCCAGAGTAAAAACGCTCAAAGAAGGGAAGCTCTGAAGTCTTACCAAAGCTGTCGCCGTATGAGACCCCCCCTTTAAGTGCAAAGGTTATTTTCTCACTTACTGGTAAATATGCCGCCCCGCGATATTTGAGTTTATAAAATTCTAGATCACTACCTGGCAAACCAGCAGTAAGTGTTACATTATGCCGCACACCCTTAGTCGGGAATAAGAAACGATCACGAGTATCATGCACATAACTCACCTTGCCTAGAATATTATTATAGGTATTACCATTATCGTGAACAAAGTTCTTGATATGATCAGGTGCAGAATCAGAGGTTATTATTTCTCGGTGCTCTCCACCAATACTGAAACGAATTGAGTTATCTTCAGAAACTGGAATGGTGTAATTAATATCAGCACCATAGGTGTTACTGCTATAATCAGAAACATCATTCTCACTTGCGTCAGTTTTATTGTAATAAACATTAAAACCACGACCAACACCATCTACAGTATGGTAAGGGTTGTTATAGCTCAAACGAAAGTTTTTGGTTGATTTACTATTTGTTGCGGCTAGTGATAAGCTTTTGCCTGTTCCCATAAAGTTATTTTGGGTTATACCAACACTAAATAAAACACCATTTCCTGAATATCCTACAGCCGCATCAAAGCGATTTGATGATTGTTCTGAGACAACCACATCAAGATCAACTTGGTCACTTCTTCCAGCAACAGGTGATGATGTTATTTTGACACTTTTAACAAAAGGTAGTCGTTGAATTCGTGCTTTAGAGCGTATTACTTTTTCTTTGGATAAAAAGGAGCTTTCTAACTGACGCATTTCACGACGGAAAACTTCATCTTTGGTTCTAAAGTTGCCTCGAATAT
>Ga0256840_1001106_pt1 | contig 26043 bp, 21 predicted proteins | sample 355202metaG_FD_185969 | JGI IMG/M metagenome (GOLD analysis project Ga0256840, IMG submission 185969) | Hydrothermal vent microbial communities from Mid Atlantic Ridge, Atlantic Ocean - 355-202 | ecosystem: Environmental > Aquatic > Marine > Hydrothermal vents | place: Atlantic Ocean: Mid... | reverse complement strand
GGCTTGCTATGAATCCTAGAGCGGTTCTTGATTATCTGAAAATGACAAAAAACTCCATGGGAGTAGCTGCTCATACGGGTTAGAACAAATTTGCCCTGGTGGTAAAGTGCGTTTGCTGGGTTTGCTGGCTGTGGTTCAATCACCGGAGTCGATTTGCCGCAGCCACCAGTTCATAGAGCCTTGGCATGGCCAGATGACCAGCTTTCCAGGGGAGGAGGATATCAAGTCCCTGTTTTTCAACTTGCAGCAGCGCTTGTTGCAGTGTGGCTATCAATCCAGGCTGCTGTTCCTGGTTATGTTCATGACACCACGCCATTAGGCGACCGATTGCCTCGGTTTGACCGCGATCGAGAAGTTGCTCAACCGATGAGAGATCGATCCTCTTCCGCCCATATTCCAACAGTCGTTGTTCTCTCGCTTGAATTTTTGCTTCCCGCTGCCGAGGCAAAGGTTTTATCGTCAGATTAATTTGTCGCTGCTGGTTTTTGGGGAAAGGGACTCTGTTTGTTCTGGCGGGAGGTTTGTCCCCAGCTAGATTGTGGGCTTTTTTTGTGACATCAAAAGTTTGATAATTGTCCATCAGGATGATTCGATCGGCAACCGCAAGAAAATCTCCCGAGCCTCCCGTCACAATGATGCTGGAGACCCCTTCCGTTTCATAGAGCTCACGAATCCGATACAACAGCGGAGTGATGGGTTCCTGTTGCACCAGTTGCTGCATCCGTTGATCGCGGATCATAAAATTGGTTGCCGAGGTATCTTCATCAATCAGCAGACATTTGCAATGACATTCCAGCGCTTCAATAATATTAGCTGCCTGAGAAGTGCTGCCGCTGGCATTGTCGGTTGAAAAACAGTTGGTTGTCCGGTTGCCCGGCAGAGTGGAAATGAAGGGACTGATATCAACCTGATTGATAACACGATGATCTTCCGCCCTGATTTTAACCGCTGATGCTGTGGTGACAACCCGCTCTCTGCCATCCCCGGGAATGTGGTTATAAATACCCCGTTCCAGGGCTTGAAGTAAGGTGGATTTGCCGTGAAACCCGCCCCCGACAATCAGACTGATCCCTTTCGGTATTGCCATTCCTGAAATTACCCCCTGATGGGGCAGGATAACTTCACGTTTCAGCTCCGGGGGTGACTTGAACGGAACACCGTCGATCAGAGGATAATCATCTGTGCCACTGTGACGGGGAAGCAGTGAGCCATCGGCAACAAAAGCAATAGCATTAAGTTGTTCGAGCTGATTACGTAAGGCTTCCTGATCTTCTACCTGTTCAATGTGTCGCTGCATCGGATAAAGAGAACGCTGCGTCCAGATCAGACCTGCTTCAACAAGCTGTGGCAGTTCATCGAAAAACATCACTGCCGCTTCCTCTGCCAGGATAGAACGCCCCGAACCGGGGAGAGCAAATAGCAGTCGTGCCTCAAGTTGCTGAGTATCAATCAGGACTGCGTTGCGACGCAGAACTTGTTGGCCATTGACAGCAATCTCTATGTCACCACTGCGTCCGGTACCTCGACCGCCTTTAATAATTCTTCTGCTGGCGACATGAACCGCTCGCCCAAGAAAATCTTCCAGCGCCGTCTGACGAACCCGATTATTCCACAATTCAGGAGGGATACCATGCTGATCTGGTGACAACTGAATGCTAATTCGTGATGGCTGGGCAAAAGGATCGCCCTGAACATGATCGATGGTCAGCTGAAATTTCTTAAAATTATAAATACCGCGCAGCTGTTTGTAAGCTTTGTAGCCCCGACCATCAATTTGCTGCAACAGCGTGCGGAGTGTCTCCATATCAGCTTCCCAACCGTGGTGACAGAAACTGGTGGTAGAGTTTAGCAGCGACCTGATCAGTTGCGCTGCCATAGAGTTCAGCAAAGGTTAACAGCGGATCTGCCAGGGTGAGGCCGTCCGGTTGCCAGCCGCTCCACCCGCACTGTTGACCAAAAGGCTGTAATAAAGTGATCTCCCCGTCCGGGTCTGGAACCAGGTGTAATTTCAACATAGTTTTCAGTTGCAGATCTGGTTCCAGGTAGAGAACCGCACTTTGAGGGTGAAACCCAGTGGTCAACAGGGTGGCACCCAACTCACCACCGAGGAGAATCTGTTTCCCTTCAGGCGTTTGCTGTAACAATTCTGGAATCTGCCTGAGGCTGTAACCGGATGTAAGTTGACAGCGTTGTAAAAACAACTTTGGCCGTAATGTTTCCAGATAACCAATTTGCCACCGCTGCAGAAGTTCTTCAACTGCTTTGAGCTGCCGAACTGTCCCTTTGTTTATCGTCAAGTTGCCACGTTTTTCCAGTTCTGAAAAAAGATCGCCAATAGCTCCCAGGGCGATACCTGAGTCGTCAGCAAGAGCTCGATAGGTGGCATTGATCGCCTGATGATTGCGTAACAACAGATAAATAAGCTTCAACCCGGCAGGGCGAAACAAACGATCAGCTCCTGGCGACTTGGGAGGATGTTTCTGCCCACCAATCTCAATGTAAAGGGGCATCTGGTTCAGGTAAAGATTGCCAGCGCAATCGGCATATTCAATCTCTTTCTGTTTCAATAATGCCGCCATCTGTGGAGATATGTAATGGCTGATCAACAATGGACTGGAGTTTTGTGGTGCCGGAGAGGTTTTTATCTGGTGAATAACCAGATCTGCAAGTTGTGGAGTCAACTTTGGCACAAGCTTGATATAATAGTGACAGTCCCCCCAGGATCCGGAAAGGCGAAAAGTTCCAGCAAAGGGACCACCAATTTTTTGCAGCATAAATTCAATTTTTGCTTGGGGAATAGTCCGTATTGTTTTGATGCTGTCATGAATGATTTGTTCATCTTTAAGAAGGGGTTTTCCTGGCATAATGTCCTCAAAATAAGAATACAGTGTTCAAACTCTGGTGCTGTTCAGAATGTATAAACTTAAAATCTATTCAATAAGCGGTTGAGCGTTGTTGTCAAGAGAAAATTAATATTGAATAGAAGACGCCCCTAAGAATTAGAAATTTGTAATATCATTGTTTTTGTGTTATTTATTAATTAAGATGTTTGAATTGGCCAAGTTATAGGAATGGCACTGGATTAAGGATAGATGGCAGAAAAACCGGGTCTGCCCCCGATGGAACTGGGGATAGTCCCGAGTTTACAACAAATCTTCTTAAACTAGCACCATTCCAGAGGATCATTGAGATCTCTTGCAGTGTTTGGATTGTTTTCATCGGCAGTGCGACAGGATTGTAAACCATGCGGCAAAAACGAATCAAACTGATCAGAATGTTTCAACTGATTACCATCACTGCGCTAGTGTCTTTGGCGGTGATAATCATGCTCGTGCATATTTCAACCCGCTCTAAAGAGTTTGATCAACGTGTCGAAACCATGCGCAGCTATTATGTGGCTCAACAAAAAGCGCTGATAAAACGTGAGGTCAAACGGGTTATCGAATTAATTAGCGAGCAACGTTCACGGAGTGAACAAATAATAAAAACTAAGGTCAGGCAACGGGTTTATGAGGCCTCTGCCATCGCTAATAATATCTATCAGCAGAATAAAACGACCAGGTCAAAAAGTGAAATTCAACAACTGATTCTGGATGCTTTAAGGGCGATCCGCTTTGCACGGGGAACCGGCTACTATTTTATCGTTGGGTTGGATGGTGTCTCTTATCTAGATGCTGATCACCCTGACTTTGAAGGGACAAGTGTGCTGGATATCCAGGATACGCAGAGACAGTTTATTTTCAGAGATATGATTGATATTGCTACGCAGTCCGGGGAAGGTTTCTACAAGTACTGCTGGACAGAACCGGGGCTTTCAGGCAAGAACCATAAAAAAGTTTCCTATATCAAACGGATTGAACCCTTTGACTGGTTTATTGGAACGGGTTTGTATGTCGAAGACATTGAAGCTCAGATCAAAGCAGATTTGCTTGTAACTATCAGCAAAATCCGCTTCGGCACCGATGGATATCTCTTTGTGAACAGACTGAACGGCGATGCTCTAGTTGCAAACGGAAACCTCATTTCTGGCAGCCAAAAACTGTGGAATGTTTTTGCTAAAAACCCGGACAAAACAAAGGCTCTTTTTTCTCAGGAGTCTGCTGCTGCTTTAAAACCAGAAGGAGATTACATTTACTATTCGTTGAGCAAGTTGACTGACCCCGATAAAGAATCCCCCAAAATATCTTTTATTTATGGCATCCCTGATTTTCAATGGCTGGTCGGTGCTGGTGTTTATCTTGATAACGTTGAAAATGATATTGCGCTACTCCGGACTGAATCAGAACAGCAGCAATCCTCCGAAATTCAAAGAACCGTTTTGGCGACCGGCATTGTTATTGCCCTTATCATCTTATTATTTTATCTGGTCAGTACTCGATTGAAAAAAGATTTAGCGTTATTTGTCCTTTTTTTTGATCAGGCAGCCCATGAAGATAAAGAGATCGACAGTGATCAAATCTACTTTGAAGATCTATCCCGGATTGCCGATAGTGCCAACACCATGTTGCATGACAAAAAAAAGGCACAGGAAGAAATACGCCGAAGTGAGGAAAAATATCAGAATTTCTTTGATAACTCCATGGTTGGGTTTTTTCGCTCCAGGCTGTCTGATGGGTTGTTTCTTGACGTGAATGCAAAAGTGGCAGAACAGCTCGGTTATAAGGCAGAAGAGATTGTTGGAAAAATGAAGACCACCGACCTGTTTCAGGATATCTCACAACGACAAAAACTTCTTGCGGAGCTCGGACGGGAAGGAGAGGTAAATGATTTTGAAGTACATTTCATGCTTCCAGGGGGGCGAGAGGCTGATTATTCTCTTTCGGTTAGAGCTTATCCCGATAAGGACTATATGGAAGGGATTGCAATTGATATTACCGCGCGTAAACGGGCTCAAGCATTGTTAGAAGAGAGTGAGGAACGTTTCAGAAATATGGCGGAATTACTGCCGGAACCAATTTTTGAATCCGATACCGAAATGGTCGTGACCTATGCCAACTTGCAAGCATCTGAACTCTTTGGCTTTGCTGTAGAAGATTTTGGTAAAGGACTGTCTGCTGCCGATATGTTTGCCCCGGAGGAGCTGCAGAAAGTTGCGGAGAATACGGCGGCACAATTCCGCGGTGACAAAATCACCCATACTGAATATCGATGTTTGAGAAAGGATGGTTCATATTTTCAGGCACTTTTTCATGTCAGCCCCATAGTAAAAAATGGAAAACCGTGCGGGTTGAGAGGTGTCGTTGTCGATTTGACCGAGCAAAAGCGCGCAGAAGAAGAAATTTTAAAATTACGCAAGTTAGAATCGGTCGGTGTGTTGGCCGGCGGTATCGCCCACGATTTCAATAATTTGTTGGCGGGGCTGTTCGGCAATATTGAAATGGCAAAAAGGTTTCTGCCTGATGATCATAAATCGTACAAATACCTTAATTCTGCAGGACTGTCGATGGAGCGAGCCACCGGCTTAACCCAACAACTATTGACTTTTGCCAAAGGTGGTGACCCGATTAAGGAAACTCTCTCTCTTGAAGGAGTCATTTCTGAAACTGCAAAATTCTCACTCCGTGGTAGCAATGTTAAACTACAACTTGATATCGATCCAAAGTTATGGCTGGTTGATGCGGATAAGGGTCAGCTCAGTCAGGTTATCAGTAATCTGGTCATTAACGCCAAACAGGCAATGCCAGAGGGTGGTCGTGTTATGGTCAGTGCTGGAAATATTAAAACAGCAGCAGGTCAACAGGTGAAGATCACTGTGCAGGATCAAGGTGCCGGTGTCGCACCGCAACATCTGGATAAAATTTTTGACCCTTATTTTTCGACTAAACAGCAAGGGAGTGGTCTCGGTCTGGCATCCTGCTATTCCATTATTAAAAAACATAATGGCACCATTGTCGCAGAATCAGAACTGAATCGGGGCGCAATATTTACGATAATCCTACCTGCTGTGGAAGAACAAAAAGAGCAGTCGGTAGCGGCAGCAGAAGCTCTATCAACCACAGACAGGGTAATGGTTCCGGCTCGCCTTCTGGTACTGGATGATGAAGAGCTGGTGCAACAGATGATCGGATCCATGCTTGAAGAGATGGGACATCAGGTCGATTATGCTGCTCATGGGGAGGAAACCGTCGAAAAGTATCGGGTCGCCCATGAAGAACAGCAGAGGTATGATATGGTCATCTGTGACCTGACGATTCCCGGTGGCATGGGGGGACAGGAAGCTGCGCAGAAAATCCTCGAAATTGACCCGCAAGCAAAGCTTATCGTTTCCAGCGGTTATGCGACTGATCCGGTCATGGCAAATTATAGCAAGTACGGATTTCAAGGTCGGGTGGCTAAACCGTATCGCTTTGTAGAATTACAAACGGTAGTGCGGCAGGTGCTGGAAGGATAGTTTCTATCGTAGTGAACTGGGGACTGTCCCCAGTACCATCGGGGGCTGTCCCGAAGTTTACGATCCACGAAGAACCGCGTGGTTCACGCCGCAAAAGTCTGGGACAGACCCCATGCGGGGACGGTTTCAGTTTTGCTGTCATCTATCTATTTTATCTTGCTCACAAGAACTTCACGGGGCTTGCCGCTGCCATCAGAAGGGCCGACAATCCCCTCCTGTTCCATCCGTTCGATCATTCTGGCGGCTCGATTATAGCCAACCCGTAAGCGGCGCTGTACCATAGAAATAGAGGCCTGACGACTGTCAGTTACAATTTTTACTGCATCATCCCAAAGAGCGTCGTACTCCTCTTCTTCAAGACTGTCAGCACCAGCTGTTGGAGGAGCTTTCAGGATCGACTTGTCGTAACTTGGTTTTCCCTGTTTGGAAAGAAAATCAACGACCCGCTGAACTTCCAATTCAGAAACAAATGCACCATGCACCCGTTGCAAATAACCGACTCCCGGGGGAAGAAACAACATATCGCCCATGCCCAGCAAGGTTTCAGCTCCCATTGAATCAAGGATCGTTCGTGAGTCAGTACGGGAGAAAACCTTGAAGGAGATACGAGTCGGAAAATTGGCCTTAATCAGCCCGGTGATAACATCAACGCTCGGGCGCTGGGTAGCGAGGATCAAGTGAATTCCAGCAGCACGTGCCATCTGTGCCAGACGGGCGATAGATTCTTCTATCTCACGTCCAGCAACCATCATCAGATCAGCAAGTTCGTCAACGATAAGGACAATGTATGGCAGGTGACCATGTTCAAGCTCCTCCTCTGCTTCGATAAAAGTTGGGGGCTCCATTTCTGCATCAAGAAAATCTTCACCGGGTTCGGGATCTGGAGGGAGGTTTTTGGCTTCTTTGGCCAACTTGCGGTTGTAACCGTCGAGATTTCGTACCCCTTTGTCTGCCATCAACTTGTAGCGGCGTTCCATTTCCCGGACAGCCCAAGCGAGAGCCAGTGCTGCTTTCTTCGGGTTAGTCACGACCGGCAGAAGCAGATGAGGTATTCCCTCATAAATCGACAATTCCAACATCTTCGGGTCAATCAGGATCAGTCGTACATCGTCGGGTGTGGCACGATAAAGAAGTGAAAGTATGATCGTGTTTATCGATACAGATTTACCGCTCCCGGTTGAACCTGCGACCAGCAGATGAGGCATTTTAGCCAAGTCAGAAACAACCACCTGGCCAAAAATATCCTTACCAAGAGCCATCGGCAACTTTCCACTGGTTTTTTGGAAGGTGCTCGACTCTATAATTTCCTTCAGATAAACAATTTCACGATCTTTGTTGGGGATTTCAATACCCACCACACCACGCCCGGGAATTGGTGCGACAATACGGATTGAAACAGCCTGTAGAGCCATGGCCAAATCATCCTGCAGGTTGGAGATTTTATTGACCTTGACTCCAGGAGCTGGGGCAAATTCATACATAGTGACAACTGGCCCGGGCTTGACTTCAACAACATCCCCTTCGACACCAAAATCAAGAAGCTTCTTTTCCAACATTCTGGCTGCCATAGTCAAACTATCGCGGTCAACTTGTTTTGGCTCACCACCATCATGACTCAACAGTGAGGATATTGGCATATGATAAGTGCCGCTTGGCTCTAAAAAAGAGAAGCTCACTTGATTTTCTTCAGCGGCATTTTTGTTCTGCTTCTTCCCTTTTGTACTTTTCGTTGCTGGCAGTTTTTTTGTTTCAGGCTGAATAATTGCCGGAGTATGAATCTCCAATATCTGCTTTTCTTTCTTACGTAACTCTTTACGGGCATTGCGAGCTTCACGCCGTTGTTCCATGCGACGACCGGATCGTTCCAAAATCCCATCAAAGAACAGAACCAGAGAGAAACGTGTTGAAAGGATCAACGAGACTAGAAAAAAAACAATCAGAACAAGCGCCGCACCGCCAATATTAAGATAACGAGAGAGAAGTTCCACCAGAACTCGTCCAATCGCCCCACCCGCTTCATTGATTTGGCTACCAAATAAGGGAACATTAGTAAATTTAAGCGCCAGCAATCCACCCAGAGCTATCTGGAGGATAAAAAAAGCGATCAATCGGACAACGCGGAAATGAACTTCGCGGAATTTTAACCAGCGCCAGGCCAGGGTGAGACAACCAAGGGGCCAGAGGAGAGCAGTCAGGCCAAAGGTTTGGTAAAGAAGATCTGCCAGATGGGCACCAAAGATACCGACCAGATTATTGATTCGATCCGGCTGGAGATTATTGTTAAAAGAGGGATCATCAATACTGTAACTGCCGAGGCAGATCAGGAGAAAAATCCCCAGTGCCAGCCAGACCAGCCCGAGAATTTCTTTGCGCATCCAATTTTCAGTGGGGACTTCTGGAATTTCTTTACTCATAGTCTTCTATCTTTTCAATTTACACAGAAAAACTTTAACAGAGAAACACTGAGAAATGCAGAGTCCGTAGAGAAAGGGACTATACTCTTTTGTAAGTTTAACCCGAATGGCTCTACGGTTAAACAGCTTTGTAGTAAACTCGGGACTGTCCCCGTATGGGGGCTGTCCCAGGCTTTTGCGGTGCGAACCGCCACAGTTCTTCGTGGTTCGTAAACTTCGGGACAGCCCCCGATGGGTCTGGGGACAGTCCCAAGTTTACTGCAATACTGCTTAAACTAGCGTTTACCCTTTAAAAAGATTTTCTCTCTGTGTCTCTCCGTCTCTGCGTTAAGGTTTTTGATTCTCCTGGTATTTTGGTTGTCCCAAGGTTTTTCCAATAACTCCATAGAGAATACCTGATTACTATTTCGATTATAACTCCAAAATAACCGGCAAAATTAAAGGTCGTCGGGCGATTTGTTTGTTAAAACAACGCCGTAATGTTTTACGGACTTCGACGCGGAGTTCTTCCCAATCACTCAGCATCTCCTGACTGTGCTCCTGGAGTAGATTACAGACTGCTTGCTTTGCATCGGCCAGCAGCGCATCACTCTTTGCGTTGTCTTCCGGGACAAACCCTTTGCTGAAAATTTCCGGGCCGTGAACAATCTCTCCTGTTGCCTGATTGATTGCCAACATCAGAATCACCAATCCATGGTTGGCTAAATGGTGCCGATCCCGTAATTCCATTTTGCCGACATCACCCACCCCTTTACCATCAACCAGGATCCGACCAGTTTCAAAACGTTCACCACGGGTGAGTCCCTCGGCACTGATAGTGAGTTGCTGGCCATTTTCAAGAACCAGCGTATTTTCCCGTGGTAACCCCATTTCGAGTGCCAGTTGTTGATGCTTGACCAAATGGCGATACTCTCCATGAATCGGGACGAAGTATTTTGGTTTAACCAGGTTGTGCACCAGCTTTAACTCTTCTCGACTGGCGTGCCCGGAAACATGAATCTCACTGGTTTTTTCGTAATAAACTTCGGCACCACGTCGATACAGGTTATTAATCAGATCACTGATCGCTTTTTCATTGCCGGGGATAAATTTTGACGACAGAATAACCGTGTCACCTGGTTCCAGCTTAATCTGTTTGTGATCTCCCAGTGCAATCCGCATCAGAGCACTGAGTGGTTCCCCCTGACTGCCAGTGGTGATAATTAACACCTGCTCCGGGGGCAAATCGCGCATTTCACGCAGATCAACAAATTGTTCTTCCGCAATGGACAGATAGCCCAACTGACGGGAGATATCAACATTACTGACCATACTGCGACCATTAATCAACAGTTTCCGTCCGGCAGTTTTTGCCGCATCGGCAATTTGCTGAATGCGATGGATGTTGGAGGAAAAGGTTGCCACAATAACCCGTTGTGGGCAGTGTGGAATCATTTCATCGAGAACTTTTCCAACGGTCTTTTCTGATAATGTGTAGCCTTCATTTTCAACATTTGTTGAATCGGCCAGCAGTAGAAGAACCCCTTCTTCTCCCAATTCTGCCAGCCGTGCCAGATCGGTTGTTTCACCATCAACCGGGGTTTGGTCAATTTTGAAGTCACCACTGTGAATCACTGTTCCTGCTGCTGTTTTGATCGCAAAACCAACCCCATCAACAATTGAATGTGCGGCTCGATAAGGTTCAACTTCAAAAGGAAACAGATTAATCTTTTCCCGTGGCTTAATTTGTACCAACTCGACCAGATGATCCAGTTCAAATTCCTTCAGTTTATTGCGTAACAACCCCAAAGTTAGACAGGTTCCATAGATAATTGGTTCACCAAGTTGGCGCCAGAGAAACGGAATAGCTCCGATATGGTCTTCATGTCCGTGAGTTAAACACAACCCGACAATATCTTCGGCACGATCTTTCAGGGCACTGACGTCTGGTAGAACCAAGTCGATACCAAACATATAGGCTTCAGGAAACATCAAGCCGCAATCGACCAGAAGAATTTTGCCTGCGTATTCAATCCCCATCATATTCATGCCGATTTCACCAAGCCCGCCAAAGGGAAGCAAATGTAGCTGTTCGGATTGAGTATCAGGCATCTGTAGTTGCTCCTTGTAGTCTGTGGGCTATTTGTTCATGAACTTTGTTGGTCAATATATCGATATCTTTACTTTTTAGTCCAGCGGTCGCGATTGGCGGGAGAATTTCCATTTTCAGTAAACTGCCATTAATTTTCCAGCGATCTTTGGGCTGGACTTGATAGCTACCATGAATGACAATGGGAACGATGGGAACCTGTGCTTTAGCTGCAATCAGCAAGGCTCCCTTTTTAAATTTCTGCAGCTGACCATCAGGAGTGCGGGTTCCCTCGGGAAAAATAACCACCGAAGCTCCTTCTTTAATACGCCGAGCGGCGGCAATGATGCTGTGTATTGTCGTACGTTGATTCGAACGATCAATCGGGATGAGGCCACCAAGTTTCATTGCCAGACCGAAAAGGGGAATTCTGAACATTTCTTGTTTTGCCATCCAACGAAACTGGATGGGTAATCCAGTGAAGATTATTGGTATATCAAAGTTGCTCTGGTGATTGGAAACATAGATGGCCGAACCTTCATGGGGGATATTTTTGACCCCCTGAACCTGTACTTTTAATCCCGCAAGGAATAGACAACTTCGCCCCCAAAAACGGATGAAAAAGTGCATTTTGTCCTGACCAAAAGGCGAAACAAGCAAGGCCAGACAGGTTGCAATCAGTGTCCATGGGAAAAAGAATAAATAGAAAAAAAACGTGCGCAGCACGGCGAAAACCCCCTTAGAAAAACGTAAACATAACATAATACTGAGTTACAGGGGAGGTTGTAAAAACTTTTAAAGGCTCAGGAAAGTGCCAGAAACTAAGCCAGAAACAGATCATACCCACACTTCAGCATCAGCAGGGTCAGCACAAAGCGAAACACTGGCACCACCACCTTATCAGCATTGTTAATCACCAGTCCGCTTCCCAGCCAGTTACCACAGATAGCTCCACCAATAGCAACCAGAGCAATCGGCCAGAAGATCCGGCCTTGATAAAGAAAATAGATAAATGCCGAAATATTGGATGCATAATTAACAATCCGGGCATTGGCACTGGCTTCTTTGGTGCTCATGTGGAGAAAGAGCATAAAGGCGAGAAGGAGGAACGTTCCTGTTCCGGGACCGAAGATGCCATCGTATCCACCGATAAAGAATCCAGCCAGGGTGGAACGGAAGGCGACCTGCGCTTGGGTCAATTCAGTTTGAGAACGCTTCTCCCCCATGTGTCTTGCCTGCAGATAAAACAGCACCGGAATAACGGTAAGCAGCATGGTAAAAATAATACTGCGGGACAGATAGCTGGAGAGAGAGGCTCCAATAGCCGAACCAGCCAGAGCAGCAAGGATGGCATAAACCACGGTACTCCAGAGGATACTTCCAGAGCGGATATAACGGAACACCGCAAAGGAGGTTCCTGAAGAACTGACACACTTGTTAGTACCCAAAATCAGTTCCGTGGGCACCCCGAGCGCCAGATAAGTAGGAACCGAGATCAGCCCTCCTCCACCGGCAATGGAATCGATAAAACCGGCAAACCCGATGAGCAGAAAGACTGAGAAATATTGCCAGAGTTCAATTTCCATGATTTTTTATCCATCAAAAAAAAGTACTTAGAGGAACCATACCCTAAGTGCTTCTAAAACTGGTCGGGGCGAGAGGATTTGAACCTCCGACCCCCTCGTCCCGAACGAGGTGCGCTACCAGGCTGCGCTACGCCCCGACAATATTTATCTGACTGCGGCGGATATATTTATCACCCCCGATGCCGAAAAGCAAGATTTTCTACGCTTGACTCGATAAAGATCGTTGAGAAAACTTGGCTATACCAAAATAAAACGGTTGTAACATCCTGGAGTCATTGAACCTTGGTCGATTCCAACCATATTAATTACTAATTCTGGTTATCCCCTTTACTCAAGTTGCCTCAATATTCCCTCCCCCCGGCGTGGGGGAGGGCTAGGGTGGGGGGCGAATGTTTGCAAGACAACACCCCCATCCCAACCTTCCCCCATCAAGGGAGAAGGGGCAAGCCTGCTGCAGAAATAGTGACTGAAGCGAAGTGGATAATCAGATTACAAATTAACTTTCAGCAGCGCTCACTCCGGCCAGATAGCCTGTTGACCAACAGAGCTGCAAATTATAGCCACCGGTTGGTCCATCAAGATCGATCATTTCACCGGCAAAGGAGAGATTTGAGATCTGCTTCGATCGCATGCTGCGCATATCAATATCCTGCAGAGAAACACCCCCCGAAGTTACAATCGCTTTTCTGTAGCCATCAACACCGCTGACTTCTAGTCTCAGTTTTTTAAACAGTGACAAAAGATTGGTTCGCTCAGTTTTTGTTACCGAATGACACTTTTTCTCTGGATCAATCCCTGAAAGGCGAATAAACAGCGGGATCATATCTTTGGGGAGAAGGTTACCCAGAGATTTACGAAAAATTTTATTACTGTAAGCAGCCAATTCCCGTTGGAGCCGCTTGTCAAACAGGTCAACTGTTACGGCTGGCTTCAGGTCAAGAAGGAGCTCAACCACCCCCTTTTTTAAAGCATCCCGGATTTGTGCACTCATATCCAGAATAATCGGGCCGCCAATGCCGGTTCGGGTAAAAAATGCTTCGCCAAAACGGGTGGTCAGTATTTTGTCATTTTGCTGAACTGAAATCTGGATATTTTTTAAATTGATATCACAGAGCTCGCGTGTCCAACTTTCAGTCAGATGAATCGGAACCAGTGCCGGTTCCGGTGCAATCAGCAAGTGGTTGGTTTGCTCCGCCCAGCGATAACCATCACCCGTACAACCGGTTTCTGGATAGGATAACCCACCCGTCGCAATAATGAAGCGATCAGCAGAAAATTGACCCGCTGAAGTATCGATTGAAGACAGTATTCCCCCTTCACTGTGCAGTTTTCGCACCGTGCATGAGGTGAGCAGCTCCACTCCAGATTCACTAATAAAGCGATCCAGAACTTTCTGCACATCGCTGGCTTTCCCTTTTTCCGGGAAAACCCGCCCCCCCCGTTCGATCTTTAATGGTAGCCCTCGCTGCACAAAAAAACTGACCGTATCGGTCACACCAAAGGCATAAAGAGCTGTCAGTAGTGATTTTCCATTGCGGCCAAAAACTGCACTGAATTTACGCGGATCTTCTTCAGCATTAGTGACATTGCAACGCCCCTTACCGGTAATGAGAAGCTTGGCTCCACACCGCCGATTCTTTTCCAGCAGAAGAACCTTCGCTCCCTGCAGTGCGGCAAAACCAGCGGCAAAAATTCCCGCTGGGCCACCACCAATGACTATTACATTGTACTTTTTCACCCGATACTCCAAATAGTATTACCTGAGCAATGCTGAGACAACTCTATCAAGTCGATTCCCGGTTAATCCCGTAAACAGATCCCAGATAGCGCAGATACTCCGGATCTTCACACATACTTTTCCCCGGTTCATCAGATATTTTAGCGACCGGCTTCCCATTGGCCGCAACCAGTTTGATCACCATATCAAGGGGCTGGTGACCAACATCATTGGTCAAATTGGTGCCAATCCCAAAGGACACCTTAGCTCGACCATTGAAATATCGATAAATTTCAATCATCCGTTGAAAGGTCAGGCCATCGCTGAAAACCAGCGTTTTAGTCAACGGATCAATTCCCATCTCCCGATACATTGCAATCGCCTTCTCACCCCAGTCGAAGGGGGACCCGCTGTCGTGGCGCAGGCCATCGTAGAGCTTACCAAAGTAGGGGTCGGAAAAATCACGGACAAAGGAATCCATCGAATAACAATCGGTCAGGGCGATCCCCAAACGACCCCGATACTCGCGCACCCAACCCTCAAGGGCGGCTTTTTGAGCATCTGACAACCGGGTGATCGCCTGCCAGCCTTGAAACCATTCATGAGCCATAGTACCGATTGGCATCAACTTGAGTTTTTTGGCAAAGTAAAGATTGCTGGTTCCAGAAAAATAATCCGGAAGATCTTTTTGCAGGGTGGTTAATACCTCTTCCTGCCAAATTTTACTGGCTCTGCGTCTGGTTCCAAAATCGGCAAAAGAAAAACCCGCCAGATCCTTCTGCTGTTCCAACAAAGCGATTTTACCGGACAATTTTTCTCGTGCTATGTCCAAATCAATACCGTTGCAATGAGAAATTGTATGCAGCTCACTGATAATTGCCAGAGAGTAGATTTCCAGCAGGGTGACATGAATCAATGGACCCCGAAAACGGAGATCAAGATCTGCCCCTTGCGCCTGTAATTCTACAAAGCGCATATCCAGTCGAAAGATGCGTAAAAATTCGATGAAATTGGTTTTTATAAAGGGAAAGTCTGCCAGATAAGCCAACTCACCATCGGCAAATGACAGGGTACAGACGTGTTCCAGTTGACGCAGGATTTCAGGAATCAGTGCGGCTAAATCAAAACCGTTGCGGTTACGACAGGCAAATTTCCATTCAACATCGACGGTACGAAATTCGGGGGCATGATAAAAGGCCTGCAACATGGTGATCTTGTACAGATCAGTATCCAGCAGACTGTCGATCAACCAGCGCTCAAGTGGTTTTGATCTCATCTCAGAACCAGTTCTTGGCTGGAATCAATAAATTCAGCGCCGGTAGCGTGCAGCTCCTCAATCGCCTGTTGACTGGTTTTCTCTGCAACTCCACGGCAACCAGCCAGATTGACAATCACCCGAAAGCCGGCTCGCAATAATTGCAAGCCCGTGGTCTTGACACAATAGTCAGTCGCCAGACCGCCCAGAAGAACAGTATCAATCTCCTGTTTTCTCAGCCATTCGATGGCTCCGGTGCTGATGGTTTCAGCTAAATCCTGATAGCAGGCTCCGTAAGGATGCATGAGCGGATCTTTTCCCTTCTCAATTACCAGAGCGTAATCTGCCTCATTCGGCAATCCAGGAATCAAGCGGTTTCCCTCGGTTTCAACAATGCAGTGTGGCGGCCATTTGATATCCAGGTTCGGATAATCACCGGAGACCGGTTGCATAATTTCAGCAGCGGAGTGTGCTACCCATGGAGCTTCAGAAGGGTGACAATCCTTACTGACCAGACGGACTTGGGAGAATTTGGCCTGATCATTCAACTCATCAGCGATCTGATCACCGCCGCGAACCGGAAGCTCGTCGGGACATAATGGAGTAAACCCACGCTGCGGATCGACATCAAAACTAGCCGTTTTTCCTTTATCGATTTCGATCATGATCTCCTCATTCTTTATGAGCGGAACTGGCGAATTACAATTATTCCTTTGCAAAATGGAAAAGCTGTAGTTCATTACATCTGCACATTGTTCTGTATAAATGGTTTGAAATTCTCCTGCCGGGAGTTCTGGAAAATAACCATCCCCTTCTATTTCAGCATCCAGTTCAGTGAGATATATTCGCTCAGCCAATGGCAGAGTCTGTCGGTAAATTTCGGCTCCACCACAGATGAACAGCTTCTCTGCCGAATGGGCAAGCTGAATCGCCGACTCGATATCACTGGCCATATCACATCCAACTATCGAATCCTCTGGATCTCGGCTCAGAACAATTGTTCGACGCCCCGGCAGCGGTTGCCCAATCGACTCAAAGGTAAGACGTCCCATCAACAGGGTATGTCCCATCGTCAGTTGTTTGAAGCGCTGCAGATCTCTCGGTAGATGCCAGGGAAGTTGGCCGTTTCTGCCAATCACCCGATTTTTTGCCATAGCAACGATAATCGAAATCAACAATCGCCCCCCGTTTCTATTCATCAACCCTTGATTGCTTTACCGTCATTTCACTGATTACCAGTTTAAAAACTGCGGTTGCCTGAATCATTTTATCCGGGTAACTGAATTCATCAGCACTGTATTGTGCCATAAATAAATCAAGTGCCTGGCATTTTTCTGCCATAGTTTCAAGCAGAGATATCTGACCATGACCAACCACTGATTGAAAACGGACACTCCAGTCGCAAGCATGTGCACCCTTGACTAATCCCAAATCGAGAGCCACAGTAAAAGCCGCCTGACCATTTTCCCTGATCAAATCTATTTTGCGCCCTTCGCGAGCCCCATGAAAATAGAGAACCCCATCATGATAACCATAATTCAAGGTAACAAGATAAGGAACCGGGTCTACTGAGAAAGCCAGTTGGCAGGTTTTTCCTGCACGTAAAATTTTCTCAATTGCTGATTGTGCTGTTACTGCTTTATCGCTACGGCGCATAAAATAACTCCTACTTTCTGAACAGCCACATGATCAGTGAGATGAGACCACTCACCAGCAGCATACTGGTGATCGGAATAAAGACCTTCAATCCCGGGCGATCAATAATAATATCACCTGGCAATCGACCAAGGGGAATCTTGCTGAGCCAAGGCCAGAAAACCCCTGCCAGGATGATTGCGATGCCCAGAAAAATCAAAACCTTCTGCATAAATCACTTTTTCTCCATTGTGATGAAATCAACTATGATGCTGTCACAGTTCCGGGACAGGCAGACTCACTGCTGGTGAAATTTGTTCAGTTTTACACATTCTTGGAGACAGTGTAGAATGATGCCTCTGTCAATCGGATGACAGGCCACTGAGAGTTAATTTCAGATCAAAAACCGCGCGGAGAATGTCTGCCATACTTTGGCTGAGACGATGGTCATCTTCGACTTTTATCAGCCTTTTTCCAAAAGGGAGGCTGGTTGCTATGGGAACTACGGTGTCCTGGGTTCCGTGAATCACGATGGTTGGAGGGAGATGATTCAGATCCAGACCTGTTGCAGCAGGGCGGTGAATAGCCGGGGCACAGAGAACCAGTCCGGCAACCCTTTCTGGATTTGATTTTTGCAGCAACAGAGCCATCAGCCCCCCCATACTCGAACCGACCACAAGAAATTGCCCATCTTTAAGCCCGATTTCTCGTTGAATAATTTTCAGACGTTCTGTTTCGTCCATCACCCCGGTACAATCCGGCGCGAGAACTTCCCCGAACATTTCTTGTAGAGCCTGATATTTACTACCATGTGGACCAGTTTCAAGTCCGTGGAGAAATAAAATATTCATATTGAGCTCCGGTCTGACTGTTTTAGAAAATATATTATTATCTGGTTAGCCACTTGACTCAAGTTGCCTCAATATTCCCTTCCCCACAAAGATTCCAACGTCTGTCCTCTTTCACTAAAAGCAATAACGGCAGGGAAATTTCCCGGCCGTTATTGCTTCTTCTGCAGGTTCTACCCGATTACTAGCCAGCAAATTAACTATCCAGCAAATTCACCAATCCGCGTCGTTTTAAACCACCCTTGAGCATTAACTGGACTTTTTCTTCCAAACCATCAAGAGTAATTTCGTCAACCATCGCAGCTAAATTATCCGGCTTCCACTCGCTGGCCAGCCGCTGCCAGACTTGGGTTCTGCGATCCATTGGGCATTCAGCTGAATCGATACCGATTAACCGCACACCACGCAGGATAAACGGGAAAACACTGACGGCGAGATCGATTGATCCGACCAACCCGCAACAGGTGACAACACCATTATATTGAGCTGATTTGATTGCGGCTGCGAGCATATCACCGCCGACACAGTCGACCACCCCGACCCAAGTGGGCTTCAGCATCGGCCGTTCATTGCCTTTCAACAACGTTTCCCGGTCAATGACACGTTCAGCACCCAGACCCTCAAGATAAGCAGTTTCTTCCAGTTTTCCAGTTACAGCAGTCACCTGGAAACCGATCTTTGCCAGAATAGCAACAGCAAGACTCCCCACACCACCCGTCGCGCCAGTGACCAGCACCGATCCTTGTTCGGGAGTGACACCGTTTTCCAGCAGTTCCCGCACCGACAGAGCCGCGGTCAAACCAGCCGTTCCAAGCATCATGCTCTCTTTCAGACTTAAACCTTCCGGCAGTGCTAACGCCCATTTGCTCGGCACCCGGATCATCTGTCCAAAGCCACCGTCAGTCTCCATACCCAGATCGTAGCTGGTAACAATTACCTTATCGCCGGGTTGAAACGAACCATCAGAGCAGGAAACGACTTCGCCAGCAGCGTCAATTCCGGGAGTATGAGGGAAATTTCGTGTCACCCCGGGATTGCCAACTGCGGAAAGAGCATCTTTAAAATTGAGAGAAGAGTAATGAACCTTGACGACCAACTCACCTTCGGGAAGATCATCGAGAGTACGGGTAACAACCGAACGGGTAAAAACTTTCTTTTCTGGCTGTTCCACCAATAGAGCTTTAAATTCTGTCGACATGCAACCTCCTTAAAATGGGATTCTCAATATTCAAGTTAAGTATAAGTTAAAATCTTTTTGCCACCAAGACACAAAGGCACCAAAGTAAAACAAAATCAAAAGCCTTAACGGAGAAGCAGAGAGGATCGAAACTTGAAAATCTATTTTTTCATTTTAAATCCTTAAAACCTTCTTGCTGTCTTTGTGTCTTTGTGTCTTTGTGCCTTGGTGGCCGTTTTTGGTTTTTATAATTTTCACTGCATCATCTCCCTTAAAACTTCAGTTTTAAATAGCCTTAATCACCACAAACGCCCCTTCTCCAAAACCGTCAAGAACAGTTTTTTCTGTATCAGCGGGAAGCAGCGTCTGCTTGATTTCGGTTACCCCAAACCCTGCCGTTTTTAAGTGATCCAGAACCTCACGGGTTGAAAAAAAAGTGGCCTCTTTATAAAATTTGCTTTTGTGACGATTTTGCAGATATTTTTGCCCCAGTTCGCTCTCCATATCGACAAACCCAACCAAAATACAACCGCCAGGAACTAACACCCGTCGAGCCTCCTGGAAAGACTGGACGACATCATCGACAAAACAGATTGTCGTCACCATCAGCACAAAATCAAACTGGTCGGCAGGAAAAGGCAACTCCTCAGCAACTCCTGAATGAACTTCAAGACCTAGCTTCTGAGCCTTAAGAGCCATTTGTTCTGAAGGTTCCACTCCAACTTTGACCCCCAAAGGTACCGCAAATTTACCGGATCCAATGCCGATTTCCATCCCCCGCACATCTCCCGCAGGAAGCAACTGCCGAACCGCCTTCAGTTCTGCCTCATAGGCTAAGTGATTCTTTTCAAACCAGTCGTCATAGGCGTCACTGTAAGTTTCAAAAGCAGCAATTTTTGGCATGTCAAAGCTCCATCAAGAAACTGTCAACAAAAAACGGGGCATGATTAACACAAATTGCAATCACACCCCGGATTTTGCAAGTAATATTTTCTTAATGTAACTTACTTGCCTCCACCCAACAGATCTCCAACTCCCTTTAACAATTTCCCGGCTTTTTCATTGATAACCTTATCCGTACCAACTGGAAGGGAAACCGGAATCTGTTCCTGCACTTGTTTTTTCAGTTCATCGACTTTTTTCTCAACTTGCGCTTTAGCTTGACCAATCACTTTAGTTTTAATCCCATCCAAACCGCCCAATTCTCCTGCCAAGAGCTTAGCCAATGCCGGGGATAATTGTCCGGAACTGTTCTGTGCCACACTGAGAACAGCTTGAACCACTTTCTGGATCAACTCGGGCATCGGCAGTCCCTGCTCTTTTGCCCCCAGATCGCGTAATTCAATCTTTGGCAACACCAGGTTGACCGTTGTAGCCTGTCCAAGCAAATCGAGGCTGGCGTCAATCTGCACGTCATCGAGCAAGAAATATTCAATAATGAATTTTTTGCCCGCTTTATCTGCTGGCGGAGTAGCAGATTTTCCCTTCTGCCCACTCAAGCTCTTGGCACGCGCCAGAATGGGATCAATATTATTTTTTTTGCCCAGCTGTTCCAGATTAATCCGGATATTGGTTAATTTAACCTGAGGGATTTTAATCGTATCACCTAATAATGACCGCAGAGAAACAGCGATGTCCCCCTGTCCGAGTTGTATAAAGGTCTCTGCCTTAAACCCGGAAGGATTCGCTATCCGCAATCCACTTAGCGAAGCCTCGCCACCAAAAAGCGAAATATGTACTTTATCAAGGTTGGTCGGCACCCCCAACGCCATTTCGCCCCCCTGTTCAATCGATTTTTTAGCAATGGAATCGACATAGAAAAACACCCCGGCAACGACAATAACGACAACGACCAGTAGAGCACTAAACAATTTAAATAGTAGTTTCATTCTTTTCTCCCTCGCATAAATTTTGAATTCGGGTACAAGTATAGCACCAATAAATACAACCATAACAGTTGCAGATGAGATAATCCTGTTTCAGGTGCTTATTGACTTGCAAACAAAATGACAATAAAGTCCCTGATTAGCACTAATTTTCCGCGGTATAAAATCCCCATCCCCGGTGAGGGAGAGGGTTAGAGAGAGGGGCGAATAGCACCAATCCACCCCCCATCCCAACCTTCCCCCATCAAGGGGGAAGGGGCAACATTCCAAAACACGCTATCTAGCGGAAGATTAGTTATTATCAGTCCTAAAGTTTGCACGTTATTGAAAGTAGCAGAATTCCGAGGAAACTAATGAAGATTCACCATCTGCAACATGTTCCATTTGAGGGTCTGAGCAGTATTGAACCAGAGCTAACAGCTAAGGGGCACCAGTTGCCCCATACTCAGCTCGATAAAAACGGACTCGCCCATAACCTATGAGAAAACTTGCCAACCTATTTCTGATTCTTTTTGTCGTCTCCGCACTGTTCGGTATTGCTGACGAACTTGTCCAGCAATTTCTGAGCACTCCATTTTTGACAGGCTTACAACAATTTACCTGGCTGGCCTGTCTCTTCTGCGCCGTCATTGTCTATTTTGGTCTCGGATTTAATCGACATCTGCCAAAAATCATTTTGCTGCCACTCTTCATCTGGCTATTCTGGAGTTTGGTCGATTATTGGCCGCTGGAAAATATCGTCGGCAAATATTTTCAACTCTATGCTGCTTGCGGACAACTTCTCCTTGGCATATTGATGTTGAAATTGAACCAGAAGCTTAACCATAAAAGTCCCTTATTTGTTCAAAGTCAGTTTGTTGGCTCGGCGTTCAGCGGTCAAAATCTGCTGCGCTTTTGTCTGATCAATATTCTAGTGTTGCCAATGGCACTGCTACTCGTCGGTTATTCGCTTGTTAATAATCTGATTGAAACAAATACCGCCGGATTTGTGCAGTTAAAACCCAACGGTCTCTACATGACCGAACGAATCTATCGCAAAGCAGACAAACAGATCAGGCTGGTGGGAATGATTCATCTTGGACAAGAAAATTATTTTACCGACCTGATGGATTCAATTCCCGAAGGACAAACCCTCATTTTAATGGAGGGTGTCACCGACACCGATGGATTACTGACAGAACACTTCAGTTACGGGAAAATAGCTGATCTGCTCGGGCTGACATCACAGGAAAATGTCCATTTCAAAGGAAGGTTGATCGAAGCCACAGCGCTTGACCAAACAACCACAGAGACACAAAACGTTCCCGACATCCTGCCTGCTGATATTGACCTGAAACAGTTTGATCCACGCACGCTTGAGGTTCTTAACGCTCTGGCAAAGTATGTCCTGAATGCCGAGTCTTTGACTCAGGGATATCTTGAATTTAACCGTTGGGCTCAGAATCATGTCACTTCCGAGACCAACAAAATCGTCATGGATGATCTGATCGGCAAACGAAATCGTTACGTCACCAGCTACTTACCAAAAGCCTTAATCAAATACGATACTGTGGTTATCCCTTGGGGGGCGCTGCATATGAAGGGGATTGAAAAAATTGTGTTGGACAAAGGGTTTCAGCTTGAGCAAGACCGAAAACAGCTGAGTATTGATTTTCTGCTGCTCCCCTATGGGCAGTTGTGGGACAATTTGACCGGAGGGGGAAAGTAGTTGCTTGCTCTATTGTTAAGAATCCGAACTAACATCTTCCCACAAAAAGCACAAATAAAAATGGGTTTTGGGAATCTAGTGTGGAAAACAGAAAGTCTGAACTTATGCTCCGAAATTCGCTTCAAGAAGAAAAACCCCCAATTTTGATCATATAGATCTTTTTTTACTTCTGACCAACCACCTGCACTTCTCACCAGACCTCCGCCGACCAGTTCTTCTCTGCGACCTTGCTCAAGTCCTTCTGCAACAAAACTAGAGGACAAAAAAGCGGCAACACTGACAAAAAAATGCGTCAAAGCTTTTGGTTTTATTCCCCGGAGAATGCGCCAAACATTGACGCTAGACAATGGTTCAGAATTTGCGAATTTCAAAGAGTTGGAGAAAAAGACCCGCTTAGCTGTTTATTTTGCTGATCCTTATGCCGCATGGCAGCGAGGAGCCAATGAAAACACCAACGGCTTATTGCGCCAATACTTTCCAAAAGGAATCGATTTTCGCAAAACGGATGATGATGCCGTTGCAGAAGCAGTCAGAAGGTTAAATAATCGACCACGGAAATGTCTTGGATACCGGACACCCCATGAAGTATTCTGGCCTATGGCTCGTGGTGCACTTGCAATTTGAATTCACCAACTCACCAGCATCGCTGGGAAGTTAATCTATCATAATAATTATAATAACCTCAGATAAACGTAATATCTATCGGTTCCATTCACAATAAAAGGGTAGATCTTCTTCAATACCCTGAAATCTATAAGAAAGTTCAATAGTGAGATAAAGGAATATTGCCTTTTAAACTGTCGACCACGAAATCTCTTAAGGTGGTACTTTACTAAGGAGCTTTTAGCTAACTTTTGTTTGGTGGATAGAACCGAAATCTATTGATGTACCACATATGGACAATGCCTATTCTCTTGGAGAGTAAAATGTATAAAATAATTAAAAAAGAAAAGATGGCACATGACTCTATTGTTCTTAATGAAATTGAAGCTACGCAAATTGCAAAAAAAGCAAAACCCGGACAATTTGTAATTCTTAGAGTAGATGAAACCGGCGAAAGAATTCCTCTGACTATGGCCAATGTTGATAAAGAGAAGGGTACTATTACCATTATCTATATGATTGTCGGTAAAAGTACGAAAAATTTTTCCATGTTAGAAGTCGGTGATGCCTATCAGGATTGCGTAGGCCCTTTGGGTGAACCGACAAAAATCAAGAAAAAAGGGAGTGTTGTTTGTGTTGGCGGTGGAACAGGAACAGCTGTGCTTCATCCAATCACTAAAGGAATGTATGAAGCCGGCAACAGAGTCATAACTATACTTGGTGCTAGAAATAAGGATTATCTCATAATGGAAAAAGAGATGAGAAAGGTCTCCGATGAGGTAAGAATATGCACGGATGACGGCTCTAAAGGACGACATGGCCTTGTAACAGAGGAGCTTAAAGAAATTCTAGAGACTCAGAAGATTGATGAAGTTGTGGCAATAGGTCCTGTCCCTATGATGAAGTTTGTTTCACTTTTAACTAAAGAGTTTGCTGTTCCGACAATAGTAAGTCTTAATCCAATAATGATAGACGGAACAGGAATGTGTGGTGGATGCAGAGTTACCATTGGTGGTAAAACTAAGTTTGCATGCGTAGAGGGACCTGAGTTTGATGGACATCAAGTTGATTACAGTTCTCTGATAAGAAGACTGGATGCTTACAAGCACGAAGAAGAACACTCTAACGAATGTATGTTTGCTGAAGAGTTGAGATAAGGTTTTATTATGATTAATGTTAAAGATTTAACAAAAAAAGAGAGAAGACAGATTCCTAGGCAGGAAATGACTGAGAGGCACCCAAAACAAAGGGCAAAGTATTTTGATGAAGTTACATTAGGATATAGCCTTAAAGAAGCCCAGTTTGAAGCAGCTAGATGCATACAATGCAAAGACCCTGCCTGTATTAAAGGTTGTCCTGTAAGCATAAATATTCCCGGATTCCTGGAAATGATTGTAGAAGACAACTTAATTGATGCAATAGATAAAGTTTGGGAGGCTACAGCACTCCCTGCAGTTTGTGGAAGAGTCTGCCCTCAGGAGATACAATGTGAAGAGGTTTGTATTGTAGGACTAAAAAAAGGCACAGAACCTGTAGGCATTGGAAATCTCGAGATGTTTATAGCGGATTGGGCAAGAACTAATAATGTAAAAAATAGCGTTGAAATCCCGCCAAGCACAGATAAGAAAGTTGCTGTAGTTGGAAGTGGACCGGCAGGAATAGCAGTAGCAGGAGATTTGGCTAAAAAAGGGCATGAAGTAACTATTTTTGAGGCATTTCATAAAGCCGGGGGTGTTTTACTTTACGGAATCCCTGAATTTAGACTTGCTAAAAATGTAGTAGCTTATGAGATTGAGCAGCTGGAAAGCTTAGGTGTTAAAATTGAGTACAATTCAGTAGTTGGCAGAACAATTGATGTTGATGAGCTACTTGAGGAGATGGATTATGATGCCGTATTTATAGGTGTTGGAGCAGGCCTGCCAAACTTTTTGGGAATTCCAGGTGAAGATTTAAACGGTGTTTTTTCTGCAAATGAGTATCTCACGAGAGCAAATCTCATGAGAGCTTTTGAGTTTCCTAAATATGATACACCGATAATACCGGGAAAAAATGTAGCAGTACTTGGAGCAGGTAATGTTGCAATGGATTCAGCTAGAACAGCACTTAGACTTGGTGCAAAAAGTGTGAAAATAGTTTATAGACGAACTAGAGTTGAATCACCTTCAAGACATATTGAGCTTCACCATGCTGAACAAGAGGGTGTTGAATTTGAGTTTTTGACTTCACCACTTGAGTTTATAGGTAATGAAAATGGTAAGCTGACTGGTATAAATTGTGAGAAAATGAAATTAGGTGAACCGGACGAAGATGGAAGAAGAAGACCGGTTCCGATTAAAGATTCTCAGTTTTTTATAGATTGTGATTTGGCGATTATATCAATAGGCACAACCGCAAATCCACTTTTGACAAATGTAACTGAAGGACTAGATTTAAATGGATGGGGTAATATCAAAGCAGATCCAAAAACTGGAAAAACGACTAAAAATGCTGTGTGGGCAGGGGGAGATATAACCTTAGGTCAGGCAACCGTAATTTTAGCAATGGGAACGGGCAGAGATGCCGCTAAATCTATAGATGAGTATTTAAGAAGAATTTGAGTAGATTCTACACCTTTTGATAAGGCGAAAGAAGCAAGCGGGACGATGTTAAATAACTAAACTTAAATTATTAAAGTTTTCGAAATCGATTAAGCGGGGATTGGAACAATCGAAAAAAATTCAAAAAAGCCTTGCCCGGATTTTCATTGTCCCGAGGG
>Ga0256840_1001105_pt1 | contig 26050 bp, 26 predicted proteins | sample 355202metaG_FD_185969 | JGI IMG/M metagenome (GOLD analysis project Ga0256840, IMG submission 185969) | Hydrothermal vent microbial communities from Mid Atlantic Ridge, Atlantic Ocean - 355-202 | ecosystem: Environmental > Aquatic > Marine > Hydrothermal vents | place: Atlantic Ocean: Mid... | reverse complement strand
CAACAAATATTTTTAAACATGTGTGGTTTCAAATCAGATAAAGTAAAGCAGAAGTATACCGACAGTGCTACCCTTGAGACAATGAAAACCACCATGAAAACACTATGAAAATCATGCCGAAAAAAATTTGGATAGTAGGTTGTGGTGATGTGGGGCGTCGCCTTTCGCAACTATACCTATCTGAGTTTGACAATATCAGCATACAAGCGGTTGTTCAAAGCGATGCATCTGTCACGGCTTGTAACAAACTGGGGCTTGAAACGTGTCAAATTAATCTTGATCATTCTTTAGTGCAAGCTTTTAATGAAAGCGAATTTGACGGCTCATGGCTGTTTTATTTTGCGCCTCCGCCTTCTGAAGGTAAACATGACAGTCGTCTAAAAAGGTTCTTAAGTAAAACGTTAGGCGGGGCTGATAATACACCGTCACGTATTGTTTTAATTAGCACAACAGGAGTATATGGCGATAGTCAAGGGGAATGGATTGATGAAACAACGCCGACAAACCCAGTTGCGGAGCGTGTATATCGTAGGCTTTCTGCTGAAGATGCATTAAAAACTTGGGCAAAAAAAACTGGCAAGGAATATATGATTTTGCGCGTACCGGGTATCTATGCGCAAGATCGTTTGCCAGTTGCACGTTTGCAAAAAGGTTTGCCAGTTGTTAATCAAGCAGAGGCAGGTTTCACAAATAGGATTCACGCCGATGATTTAGCGCAGGCCTGCTTATTAGCGATGAATTGCTCACATAAAAACGAAATAATCAATATTGCCGATGGCAACCCCAGCACCATGACAGATTATTTTAATCAAGTCGCTGATTATGCGGACTTGCCTCGTCCACCACAGATAAGTCTCCAAGACGCACAGCAAACATTAAGCGCTGGCATGGTTTCTTATTTAAAAGAATCAAGACGTATAAAAAACACTAAAATGTTGGAGCTGTTGAAGATTAAATTGAAATATCCTGACTTGAAAACCACTCTCAAGACTACGACCCCATCAAACCAAACTTGTGGGAGTACTAGAGAATAACGCATTCGTTTTTTTGCATTGAATCATCCTAATTAATCAATTAGACGAAACCCCAGACACTTCCTATATTTAGTTACCGAAGCAGTAATCTACTTTTCGGATAACTAGAGGTCTTTGCAAGAAAAGTAAAGATCTTCAACTAATCAAAGGAGAAAAAAATGTCTCTCGCAGGATCTAAAACAGAGCAAAATTTAAAAGACGCCTTCGCTGGTGAATCACAAGCAAACCGCCGTTACCTTTACTTTGCAGCAAAAGCAGACGTAGAAGGATACAACGATGTAGCATCGGTTTTTCGTTCAACCGCAGAAGGTGAAACGGGCCATGCGCACGGACACTTGGAGTATTTAGAAGAAACAGGTGATCCAGCAACAGGCTTACCTATCGGCGCTACCGGTGACAACCTTAAGTCTGCCATTGCAGGTGAGACGCATGAGTACACTGATATGTACCCTGGTATGACGAAAGCAGCCCGTGAAGAAGGTTTTGACGAGATTGCTGACTGGTTTGAAACACTAGGTAAAGCAGAGCGTTCACACGCAAATCGTTTCCAAAAAGCGCTAGATAATCTAGACGGCTAAATCTAAACAATTACTTGTTTAGCCCTCCTCTTCATAACAGAAGAGGAGAATCATTCTAAGTTATTACTTATCAGTGATAACGAACATCGAGACCTTACTACACAATACGATTAAGGCTCACTATAACAATAAGGTAAGCTCATGGCAGCACGTGAAGGCAATCTCGAAGCACCCACACGACACCCCCTAGATTGGAAAAACCCTGATTTTTATAACGAAGACTCGCTCAATAAAGAGCTAGAACGTGTTTACGATATTTGTCACGGTTGTCGTCGTTGTGTCAGTTTATGTGAAGCATTTCCGACCTTGTTTGATCTGGTGGATGAATCAGATACGTTTGAAGTTGATGGTGTTGATAAAAAAGACTTTATGAAAGTTGTCGATCAATGCTACCTTTGCGACCTGTGTTATATGACTAAATGTCCTTACACGCCACCGCATGAATGGAATGTTGATTTTCCGCACTTAATGCTTCGTGCTAAAGCAATTAAGCATAAGAAAGGCGATGTAAAAACTCGTGATAAAATTTTATCAGCCACCGATACTGTTGGAAACTTAGCGGGTATTCCTGTTGTTTCAACCATTGTTAACGCCACCAATAATAATGCGCTAGGTAGAAAAGTCTTGAAGAGCGTGCTAGGCGTACACCCAGATGCAACGATACCGAAGTATCACAGTAAAACGGGTCGTAAGCGTTTATCCAGCACAATTATGCAAAAAGCGACAGAGGCAAAAGCGGCTGGTAGAACCACTGGTAAAGTGGCAATTTTTGCAACCTGCTACGCCAATCGCAATGAACCACATTTATTAGAAGATTTAAATGCGGTGCTAGAACACAACCAAATCCCCACATCATTGGTAGATAAAGAAGTTTGCTGCGGCATGCCGAAATTAGAGTTGGGCGATTTAAAAGCGGTAGAGCATGCTAAAAATGTCAACATCCCAGAGATGATGAAAAAAATTAACGCAGGCTGGGATATTATCGCTCCCGTACCATCTTGTGTGTTGATGTTTAAACAAGAGTTACCGTTAATGTTTCCAGAGGATGCCGATGTGCAAACGGTTAAAGAACATATTTTTGACCCGTTTGAATACCTTATGCTACGCCATAAAAAAGAACTTTTGAATACAGATTTCAAAAAATCATTAGGTAAAATTGCCTATCATGCGGCCTGTCATTTACGTGTGCAAAATATGGGTTTAAAAACACGTGAAGTATTGCAACTCATTGAAGATACCAGTATTGAAACTATTGAACGTTGCTCTGGGCATGACGGAACCTACGCCGTGAAAGAAGAATATCACGAGCTATCAATGAAAATATGTCGCCCTGTCATCACCAAAGTACAGAAATCAGAATCAAACTATTACAGTAGTGATTGCCCGATGGCAGGACACCAAATTGCTAATGGCATGAAAGATGATTCTAGTCCTTACCACCCACTGACTCTGCTACGCATGGCGTACGGTTTATAAATCGAGACCTTTGTACGAGTTGGTTAACAAGTAAAAAGGGTTGAAACTTCACTGATTTTCGTTGAAAAATGCACTAATAAACTAGTTATTAGCTTCGTTTTCCGCCTCAATCAGTAAAATTCTACCTGACTTTTTCTTTCGCTACCGACTCGTGTAAGTGTCTCAAATCATTTAAAAAGGAATTACCTCCAATGGCTAAAAAATTAACCCGTGACGATCTTTACCCCTTAGAAAAGTATGCAGAAATGCGCAGCGATATGCGTGCAAAAGTAATGGCGCATAAGAAAAGCCGCAACCTTCCTATCGGCCCAAATGTTACTTTTTATTTTGAAGATCGCTTAACCATCCATTACCAAATTCAAGAAATGCTACGTGCTGAAAAAATATTTGATGCAGAGGGTATTCAAGAAGAACTGGATACCTACAACCCGCTTATTCCAGAAGGCACCAACTGGAAAGGCACCATGATGATCGAATACACCGATGTAGATGAGCGCATCGCAGCATTGGCGCAACTGATTGGTATAGATCGTCAAACATGGGTACAGGTAGAAGGCTTTGATGCCGTTTTCGCTATTTCAAACGAAGACTTAGAGAGAGAAACGGAAGAAAAAACGTCTGCCGTACACTTTATGCGTTTTGAGCTAGAACCAGAGATGATTAAAGCTGTAAAAAATGGCGCTGCCATTAGTGTAGGGATCGATCATGAGAATTACACACATTCGGTTGATCCAGTGCCGGAAAATTACCGTAAAGCGTTAGCCAATGATTTAGGTTAGAAGCAAGTTTTATTTTCTGGCAGACTTATACTGAGGAAGGTCATCTGTGATCTCAAACCAGTTTGCACGGTTGCCAGTAAAGATATGTACATCAGGTCTGTGGGTAATATCGTCATCCAATGTTCCTAATGAAAATTCAATCACTTTACCTGCATCATTGGCAGGTTTAAAGGTCATACTAGATCCACAGTTACTACAAAATTGTCGTTCTGTACCATTGGCTGCAAAGTAAGTTTTAAGAATCCTTCCCCTTGTAACCACTTAAAATTTTCTATCTTCGCTTCACCATAAGTAGAGAAAGCAGCACCGTGAAACTTACGACACATGCTGCAATGGCAATGCGCCATATGTTGTTCAATTTTTTTGACTAGATACTTAATCTTGCCGCACAAGCATTGATCTTTCACTATCCTCTCGAACATAACTACTCTCCAAAATAATCTGTAATTGGTATACTAACAATTATGATTATTGTATTTGTTATTGTTTTAATATTAGCCTTAGTTTTCGGCCCGCAGTTGTGGGCTAAAAGCGTATTTAAGCGTTATTCTAATAAACAAGATCACATCTCAGGGACAGGAGGAGAGCTGGCCCGGCATTTATTAGATCGTTTTGATATGCAGCATGTGGGGGTAGAGCAAACAGAAGAAAACGGTGATCACTACGACCCTGAAGATAAATTTGTACGACTATCACCGAAAAACTTTAATGATAACTCGCTTACGGCGGTAGCAGTCGCCGCGCACGAGGTGGGTCATGCGATACAAGATCATCGAAAAGAAAGTAAATTAGCTTTACGAACAAGCTTGGTTAAACAAGCACAAAAACTTTCTAAGATTGGTTCTGTCATTATGATGATTATGCCGATTGCAATGATTATTACACGCAGCCCCAGCGCTGGTTTGATTTTTATGCTTGCAGGGCTTGCCAGTATCGCAGGGGCTGCGGTGGTGCACTTAGTTACTTTACCGGTTGAATGGGATGCTAGCTTTGGCAAAGCATTACCTATTTTGAAAGAAGGCTATGTTGATGACGGTGAAATTATTGCAGTAGAGAAGATTCTAAAAGCGGCGGCTTTAACTTATGTGGCAGCGTCGTTGATGAGTATATTAAATATATGGCGCTGGGTTGCGTTATTACGACGTTAAACCTTACACAAAGGCAGTAAAGAAAATGTATTTTACAAAGAGATAAACCCTCATGGATAAAGAACAACGCATCGCAAATGAAAATTTAAAAGAGTTTATTCGCTATTCATCAAGCCCATGGAGAATTGTTTGGACAAACTTTGTAGCAGGTATTTTTAGAGGTTTAGGCACCCTACTCGGCGCATCAATGGTGATAGCATTTCTTATTTGGGCACTCACTCTTGTGGCTGATATGCCGTTGGTAGGTGAATATGCAAATAACGTTAAAGCTACCGTTTCAGGCTATGTACGTGATACTAATTATAATGATGAATTTGATCGTTTGGGCGATGTGTTAGAGCGCATCGAACAAGATTTAAAAGATGATAATGTGAAGCCATAATAGTATGAAAATCCCTCGGTTCTACCAAGATGAAGATATTAGTCAGGTATTTGAAGAAGGCGGCGAACTTGCGTTATCGGTTAAAAATCATCGTCATGCCATTCAGGTGCTTAGGTTAAAAGTCGAAGAAAAACTGATTATTTTTGATGGTAAAGGTGGTGAATATTTAGCCTATATAAAAGCTTTTGATAAACGAAAGTCATCTGTTCAGCTGGTTTCGTTTATAGATTCAAGTCGTGAATCAACATTGACTACCACATTGAACTTGGCGATGATAAAACCAGATAAAATGGACTTCGCAATTCAAAAATCGGTAGAGCTTGGAATTAATATTATTCAGCCGATCTATTGTGAACGCAGTGTCATCAAAATAAAAGTAAATCGTTTACAAAAAAAAATGGAGCACTGGCAGGGAATCATCATTGCGGCGTGTGAGCAATCGGGTCGAACCAAAATCCCTGAAATATATGAACCGCTTGCTTTAGTTGATTGCTTAAAAAAAGATTTGAACACTAACCTAGGCATTGTCATGTTGCCAACGGCTGAAGCGCAGCTTGAAACCTTAAACGAGTTAGAAAAAAATCAAACAGTGGCGCTTTATATTGGCCCGGAAGGTGGCTTCACGGATAACGAAGAACACGAGATACAAGGTAATAACATCAAGGGAATCTGTTTTGGCCCGCGTATTCTTCGAGCAGAAACAGCGGTGATTGCTGGCATCACCGCTATTCAACAACGCTGGGGAGACTGCTAAGAAAATGTACAAAATTTTTATAAGTTTGCAGTAAGGTATCTGATTAAGTCGATTAGAATTTAGCGCAGAAAAATTTGTTCTATTTTTCATGAAGTGAGTCGCAATAGCCATTCTGCATTCGCTTTTAAGTCATTTGCAAGCAAAGCACTAAATATTGCGCCATCTTTGTGGAAATATCGGCAGATTTGGCAAGCTAAAAATAATTGGACTTAAATCAGGCTTTCCTTAAGACTTTGCCTCTTTTTCTTTAGCTTTGATCAACATATTTTCAATAACGCTAGAGGTTTCCTTATCCGCATCTTTAATATAGTCATCCAATGAAATAGTCGTATTTAAACGAATATCACTCGGTAGCAATGTTTGGCTATACCCCGGAATTTCTGAAAATCCCGATTTTAAGTTTAAATCATCCACCAAATTTATAACTTGGTAAGCTAAAAAAGGTGAATAAACTAAGGCGGCGACACCAAGGGCTGGCAACCATTTTGTATGAATTGTTTTGACAATAAATAGGGCAAGTAATAAAGGGATAATCATAAAACTGGCAATATTCTGTAACCAACTCCCAAAAGAATCTGCTGTAAAGAGGTAAGAAGCAAAGTGGCCTAAATATTCGAATAGCTGCGGAACTAAAAATACCATTGAAGCAATACTAATTGCCGGAATAATTTCCCAGCGATGGGTGGATATTCGAGTGATACCAGAAATAACAACAGTAATACCAAGCAAGGTCCAAACAGAAGGTAAAACGTTACTAATGTAAAACAGGGGTTCTTTCGCAACAGGCATATCTAAAAAGCGTTCGATAAAGAAAATTGCAACGGTAGCGAGAAACAGTAGCGCTGCCCATATTGGGCTACTGAAAAAACAAAATAAACCACTGCAATTTTGCACATAGGTGTCTTCAACAGGCATATCAGTTGAGAGGAGCCTCGCTTTTAAATTATTCAATTTAAAGTGTGCTGGAATATCAAGCATAGCTGGCTCTGACCCTAGTTTTTTTCCTTCTAAGGTCGTACCATTTTCAGTGGATAGGTTTTTAATAAGGTAGTTGCCATCCTCTTTATCAATGATTAGGTGATGCGGTGAAATAGTGACATCTTGTAAAATAATATCATTATCAAAAGCGCGACCCATGGTAACGGGGAAAGACTCAATCTTATGGTAACTATGAACCCCACGCTGAATGGTTTCTAGAATTACTTTTTCCATTTGAATGTCTCCAACATGCGCTTAAATAAAACGAGTGATGATTTTGCATCAGTGCCCGTAAAATCGAGGTTAAAAATAAAGCCTTTATCTTTTTCACCGACCAGAGCAGTGGTAAAAAGCATGTCACTTAAACCTTTGTACTTAAGATAATCGCGCCGACAAACAGTGGTTTTAAAATTGTGCTCAGCAATTTTTGTGAAGTCTGTATGACAAGAAAAATTAGTCACATCACGTTTCCCAGCACGACTTCCAATTACACTACTATTTGACTTTTCATAACGGCGATAAAAACGAGCAGGGCTAAGTTTATCGGTTTCTAGCCACAAGTATTCAAAGTTAATACTGCCTACAGTTAAGTGTGATGAAATATAAATATTATCTTCGTTAGAACAGCGCGTGAAATAACTTTTAAAAAGATCGTCTTTTTTAGGTTTGCGGCTTGCATCCCAACAACGTATTGATTTATCCAGTTTTGCAGGTACGATGAAGGTGCCTATTTTTGTAGCACTCCATTTATTACGGATTATTTTATCTACAATTTTTTTAGAATTCTCAAGTAACTGATTAGAGCTATGAGCAAAGCGATCATCTACAGATTTAAAGCTATTGCCTTCTAGCCGGTCTAAAACGACTTTTAAATATTCTGCTGGCACAAGAAAGCTAATATTATTACCGGAGGTTGCCACATTAACACCAACAAGGTTACCCTCCTGATCTAAAGTTGGGCCGCCACTCATGCCTGGGTTTAAACTACCAGAAAATAAAATATTTCCATCAATGGCTCGTGGTAGTACACCGTTGTTAGTACCTTTAATGATGGTAAAACCCAAATCCATCGGGTTACCTAAAGAGAATAAGTTAGCTCCTTTTTCAGGAAGGTATGAAATTTTAAGCGGCACTCCCATAGGCTGCTTAGATTTCACAATGGCGAGATCATGCACAATATCAAAATCAATCAGTTCGAGCGTTCCACCTTTTCCGCTAGTGGATAAATACTCTAAAGAGTAGACCTCAGGATCATTAATGTACTCACTTACCACGTGATAGTTGGTGGCTAAGATATTGTCTTTGCTAACAACAAAACCAGAGCCGATACTCGATTTTTTGCCGGTTTGTTTATTAATCACACGAATTTGATAAACAGATTTTTCAGTTTCCGTATACAACTTACTGGTATCTAACTCAGCAAAAGCGGGTGCTAGCATGTTAATAATCAGAAAAAGCGTAAGTGCGCTTTTTTGTAAGAGTTTTTTCATTTATTTTTAGCCTTTTGGTTAAATGCCCTAAACAACAATTGTTAACTTACCTTATGGTTTCATCCGTTGCCAGCTTAACTGATTAAAAATTGGTCAAGTGGCTATTTTCAGTCGCTAAAGTGTTTTTTTAATTAACACCTAAACTTTCGATAACTCTAAAGATTATCGCAAGTTTTTTATAGCCCAGTCGATATGCTCACGAACAACTTCGCTCGCAACGGCGTATTGTTTATTTAACGCATCTATTATTATTTGGGACGCAGGTGCATTTCCCAAGGCGATAGCAATATTTCTTTGCCAGCGTTCAAAGCCAATGCGTCGGATGGGTGAGCCTTCCATTTTTTTTAGGAATTCAGACTCGCTCCATGTAAATAAGTTTAATAAAGTTTCTGAGTCGAGGTTATGCCGAATGCTAAAGTTATCATCGGTAGCAACATTCGCAAAACGATTCCATGGGCAAATCAATTGGCAGTCATCGCAACCATAAATTCGGTTACCAATGGCGGAACGAAACTCTTCTGCAATAACGCCTTTATGTTCAATTGTAAGGTATGAGATACAACGTCGAGCATCTAATTCATAAGGTTTTACAATTGCCTGCGTCGGGCAAATGTCAATACACGCCGTACAATCACCGCAATGATCATTGCGCTCTTTGGAAGGCTCTAACGCTAAGTTTGTATAAATTTCCCCTAAAAAGAACCATGACCCAGCATCTTTGTTTAATACATTGGTATGTTTACCCTGCCAGCCAAGCCCTGCTTTTACAGCGATTGGTTTCTCCATAACAGGGGCGCTATCGACAAACACACGGTATTGGAAACCTTCGTTATTTTTATTCTCTTTAACCAACACCGTTTCAATTCTTTTTGCCAACTTTTGTAAGCGCTTTCGCATCATTTTATGATAATCACGGCCTAAGGCATAGCGGGATACATAAGCTAACTCTGGATGATTTAAAATCATTTCAGGGTCATAATTTTCAGGAGGGCGATAGTCCATTCTTACACTAATAATGCTTATTGTTTCTGGTACTAATTTGTCTGGGCGTGTTCTTTTTGTACCGTGGCGACCCATCCACTCCATATCCCCTGCAAAACCTTTTGCTAGCCATTCTGTAAGGTATTGTTCCGTAGTAGCAAGATTGATATCACTAACCCCGAGTTGTTGAAAGCCTAACTCTTGCGCCCATTGATTGAGTGTTGCAAGGTTTAGAACTTCGTTATTAGTGATATAATCTGCATCCATTCAAGCATCATAGCATTGTCGGAGCCTGTCCGAGAACTGTAGCCGTAGCGAGAGAAAGCAATTTTGAGACAGGTTTTTTGGTCATTTTCATCGAATAGTTGTTTTATTCGATGAAAATTAGCGAAAAATATGACCAAAATAGCTTTTTCGTAGTAGGCTAATCAGTTCTCGGACAGGCTCCTACCTATGAAAAAAATTATTCACATTCCTGATGAAAAAGCCATGATGAAATTTGGCGGGGAGCTTGCAGAAAAGTTTCCTAAAGGCGGGTTGGTTTTTCTAAACGGTGATTTAGGCGCAGGTAAAACGACCTTGGTGCGGGGTTTATTACGCCACTTAGGTTATCAAGGCACAGTAAAAAGCCCTACTTATACGCTTGTAGAGCCTTATGAAATAGAAGGACGAAATATTTATCATTTCGATTTATATCGCTTAGCAGACCCAGAAGAACTCGAATACATGGGAGGCAGGGATTACTGGATGGGTGATGCTTTGTGTTTAATTGAATGGCCAGAAAAAGCACAAGGTTATCTACCCGATGCCGATATAATCATAAATATTGAATATTTAGATGAAGCTAGGACGATTGAAAGTATTAAAAAATAAAATGAACTTTATAAATGATAACAGCAACTTACGAATTAATGGTAAAATTCACTTGAAAAAGATTAACCATTAGGTTCTACTAGCAATATAAAGTAGTCGTATAAATATTGAACAATACTCTAAATAAGCAAGAAGGGCTTCCTGTTTAAAAAATTGAGTTTGATTCACTAAAAAGAAGTTTGGGGAAAATGAAAAGTATCAGTCAGAAGCGAAGAGACTTCGTACTGAGACTCGGTCAAGCAATGGGCGTTGCTGGGGTAAGCAGTGTTACGCCGCAAGTTTTTGCTAAAGGACGAGCCAGTAGCGCCAATGTCACTTCAGTCACCTTTAAAAAATCCAGCGATGGTAAAAGCCGTCTCGTATTCGAGCTGGATAAATCTGTGCGCCACAAGGTTTCTACGTTAACTTCTCCTGATCGTATCGTGATTGATTTTCTCGGTACTCAAGCAAAATCAAAACTAAAGCTTGGTCGTAACAACAAGCAACAAGTGATTAAAAATATCCGCCAAGCCACACGCAATAAAGGTGATTTTCGCGTGGTGTTGGATATGGCTAAAAAAACCAAAGCCAAAACCAAGCTTATCACAAAAGGCGACAGCTACTTTTTAGAAGTAGCACTCAGCCCCTTTAAAAAAGAAAAAGATAAAACACCCGGCCGCCAAGCCAAAAAAGCACTCAGTGCAGTGGCACGTACTGTGGGTGGCAAGCCAATTGTGGTTGCAATTGATGCAGGGCATGGGGGGCGTGATCCAGGAGCAGTAGGTAAAAAAAGCACTCGAGAAAAAGATGTGGTTTTAAAAATCGCACAATTATTAAAAAAGCGTGTCGACCGCCAACCAGGCATGAAGGCGGTATTAATTAGAGATGGTGATTATTACGTCTCACTACGCAAACGTATTGCAAAAGCACGTACGAAAAAAGCAGACGTATTTATATCTATACATGCCGACGCAAACCCCGTTCGCTCATTAACGGGATCATCCGTTTACATACTTTCAGAGAATGGAGCTTCAAGTGAAGCTGCACGTTGGCTTGCAAACAGTGAAAACACCTATGAGTCAAAAATGGGAGGTGCGCACCTATTACCAAAAAATCGTGTCGTCTCTTCAATGTTACTCGACCTATCTCTATCAGACACAATTGATAGAAGCTTAGAGCTTGCCAGCGGTGTGCTAAAAGAGCTAGGCCATGTAAATCATTTATTACGCCGTCGTGTAGAAAGTGCGGGTTTCGTCGTATTAAAGTCACCCGACATCCCATCAATGCTGATTGAAACTGCCTTTATTAGCAACCCGATGGAAGAAAAAAGATTAAAAACCAGAAAGCACCAAGATAAATTAGCCAAAGCTATATTTAAAGGCATACGGCAGTATCAAATAGCACTTGGAGAGACCGATACGCGATATGGATAATTAACCACTTTACCCTACTAATAATAAACTTCCTTCGATGTGATTTTGACCGCTCTATTTAATTATACAGCGGTCTTTTTTTGCTTTTCAAAGCTCCCTAGGAGCTGAAAAGTACATCGCTGCACCTTCCGAAGGAAGTGCCGATGTTGGTTGAAGCAACGGACACCCCCAATACGAAGTGACCTGGTAACCGTTGTAGCAAAGTCATAATAACTTTCGAAGCCAAACCACCTTCCGAAGGAAGTGCCGATGTTGGTCGAAGCAACGGACACCCCCAATACGAAGTGATCTGATAACCTTTTTAGCGAAGTCATCAATAACTTTCGAAACTAAATCACCTTCCAAAGAAAGAACTGATGTTGGTCGAAGCAAGGAAAACCTAGATAAGATATGTAGATTAAACGTAGGTTGGATAAGCGCTAGCGCCATCGGACATAACCATGTAAAACTCCGCAGCCAAGCAAATAAAAGCTACTCGGTAAACCCGGCAGGTCATAAATGATTTAGGTATGTGATGCCACCGTCATGTCGGATGGCGCTACGCTTATCCAACCTACGCGTTACGTGGAACGGACTGCTTTCCAAAGCTCCCTAGCAGACTGCTTATTTTCTCTTTTCGGTGTGAAAAAAGTGCTGATAATTGCTCGCAAAGCATTCAACGTTGGAAAAAAGATGCCGACATAAGTCAGTTCACCAATCTGAAAGGCCAAATGAAAACTTGCTAAACTACCACCCGTCTGATGATAAGGGGGTTTTCTTGACAGAAATGCGGTAGGGAACTTAGAATAGGCGCAATAAATAAAATAATTTGCTAGTTAATAGCGCCAACTTTAAAACAACGAAAAAAAAAATGAATAACAATAATAAACCAAAAACAAAGGTCTCTCCCATGTCTAAAAAGTTAAATACAACTCGTTTTGTAAAAATCGTATCGCCTCTTGCTGTTGCAATTGCTCTTGCAGGCTGTGGGGGCGATAGTAGTTTTGGAGGTGCTGACTCTGGTAGTAAACAAGATACTACTAACAGTGGCACTAATAATAATGGAAATGATACGCCTAATAAGACAGAAGAAGTTACGGTTTCTTCACTTAACTTAACAACGAGTTCTAAAAACTTAGAATCGGATAGCTCAAAATCTGTACTGATTACTGCAATTGCAAAAGACGCAAATAATATTGTTATTGATACCGCAAAATATAGCTTTAGTGTCGATAATGATGCCACACTAGTTGTGAAAGGTGGCGTTGCAACACTTACACAGGGCGGAGCAAAAGAAGGTGATGTTCTTACGGTTACTGTTAAGTCAGGTGATAAAACAGAAACCATTAAAATCAACGTGATAAAGGCAGAAGAGGTTGTCGTACCAGGGGAGATAGCTGCTCATTCATTTACATTTTCAGCAAGTTCGAGAGAGCTACAGTCTGCAGGAACAAAGCCCATAACTATTTCAGTAGTTACTAAAGATGCAAATAATAATTTATTAGAGGGTGCGGTAGTTAACTTTAGTGTCGATAAAGATGCAAATTTAGAAGTAAACCCATCAACTGGAGCTGTTCATACTGCGGTGTTGACACCAGGAGCTGCGGAAAACAGAATACTTACGTTAACAGCAACATCAGGTTCATTGACTAAAACAATTAAGGTTGAAGTCGTTGGTACAACGGTGGCTATTGATGGTGCAGAAGCAATAACTTTTAATAAAACGCTCCCTTATGTATTAAAGCTAAAAGATAGTGAGAATAAACCACTTGCCTATAAAGATGTAGAGCTAAGCTCATCAAAAGGTAACGCGATTTCAACAACGGGCCAAACCAATGCAAAAGGTGAAATTGAGTTTACGCTAACCGGCACAGTGGGTGGTGATGATAAAATTACGGCTAAAGCACTTGGAGCGGAATATATTAAAGACGTTAAAGTATCAGGTGATGAGTTTACTTTAACCGGTAACTTAGATGATGTATCTGTTGGCAGCAATAATACATTAACATTAGAGTGGAAAAACAATGGAACACCACAAGCCAATAAAACAATCAGTGTCAATGCAACACGTGGCGTAGTTTCTACTTCATCTGTTACAACGGATGCGGATGGTAAAGCAACATTTACATTATCTTCGCCTAAGGCGGGTCAAACGGTTGTCACTATTACGACAGGAGATGGTTTGTCGACATCCTTACAAGGTGAATTTGTTGCTACAACACCGACTTACCTTAATACCCAAGCAGATCCTACCTTAATAGCTCCTAAAGGCACTAGTACAATTGTTGCAAAAATTCGTGATATTGACGACAACCCCGTTAAAAATAAAACGATTGTTTTTAACTTGGAAGATACGGTTAACGGCTCACTAAGCCAAGGGTCTGCAATTACAGATTCTCTGGGTAGAGCGACTGTATCCTACACGGCGGGAGATGCATCAAGTGCTAAAGATGGTGTCGTTATTAAAACATATGTGCAAAGTGCGCCAAGTATTGCCGATGAAATTAAGTTGACGGTAGGCGGAAAAGCACTGCGCATCGTATTAGGTCATGATCATTTGGTTTCTGCAGATGAAATTTTCTATACGAAGAGTTATGGTGTAATAGTAACTGATAGTGCAGGTAATCCAATAAAGGATCAGAAAATTGATTTTACCATTACACCTACAAAGTATTATAAAGGTTATTTAGCCTATACAGAAAATGGTGAAGATAAGCAGTGGAATAGAATAACTACAGCAACCTGTCCATCGGAAGACTTTGATAATGATGGTAATTTAGATGCGGGTGAGGATACAAATAACAATGGTAAATTAGAACCTACTCATGATGCAACAGTGACAGGTTCTGGTGTAACAGATGCGAATGGTAAAATTGTCGTACAGGTTGTTTACCCTAAAAGCAGAGCTTGGTGGTCAGATCAGGCGATTGAAGCTTCTACTGTCGTAGCTGGTACAGAGTATCTTGAACGTACAGAGTTTACATTGCCGGTGTTAGCTGCAGATGTAAAAACTGAAAACCCTCCGCCTAACCAAGCAAGCCCGTATGGTACATGGGGGAGTTGTTCAGATGATCCAGCAGGAGAGCCACCAGTACCACCCACTGATGCTAAGCCACCTGTTGTTCGTATTATAGAATCTGCAACGAATGTAATTATTGGTTCTGTACAAAACAGTACAACTAGTAATAAGTGGTATGCCGTAACTATTGATGGCCAACGCGCTGTACCAGGTCTCGACTATGTGATTAATGATTCTGGTAAAGTTACTGTTCAAACTGGGCCTAATAATGACTTTAAATTAACCGATAATAATAGTGCGGTTGATGATTCAGGTTTCTACATAAGTATAACTACCAATAAAACAACTGAGAGACCACTAACAACACGTTTACCTGTTTACTATCAAGATGATCCAGGTCTTACACAGAGCTCAAAAATTCTGTTAAATGGCGGTTATAAAGATGGTAAAGCAGCAACTATCGCTTTAAATGTTGGTGAAAACTATGTTGAGTATGGAGCAACTGCAAAGTCTTTAATCACGGGTGAAAATCTTGGAGTGAAATCTTACGGTACAGTAGATACGTCTGTCGCAGGAACTACTGTTGTTGTTTATGTTGCAGTCGATGAGTCTGGTAAAACAGTTACAACTACTAGAACAGTAGTGGTAAAAGACAATAATGTACCAGTGATTAATTTAGTTGGTGGTGATATTACTCAGCCCGTGGGAACGCCTTTGCCAATTGATGGTTCATTAACTGCTACAGCAACTGATACATCTGATGGTGACCTATCAAGTTCAGTAATAATTGATAGTACAAGTGTTGATGTTTCCACTGCAGGAACTTACTTCATCTATTATAGTGTTACTGATATTGATGGTAATACAGCAGTAGCAAGAAGAATGGTTACTGTTCAGTAAGCTCTCAGCGTAACTTTAAACTTTTAAAAGCCCACCTTATTGGTGGGCTTTTTTGTGCCTCAGAAAACATAAAGTGCATGATTCTAACTAGGATTCACTTCTTGCGTCAGTAAGGAGAATTCTAAACTTTAAGTTTACAAGCTAAGACACGTCAAAAATTTCAACAACATCCATAAAACCAACCGCACTAACCCCATCGCTATAGCTTCGGGCTTCCCCTCGGTAAATCACATAAGCTTTTTCAAGCGGGGTACTTTTTTCAGAGAATTTTATCAATTCTTTTTTAAAGCTGTTATTCCATGTTTGAGAATATTTGATTTCTATTCCTGTAAAGTGGCGCCCGGATTTATGCAGTAGATCAATTTCATTGCCATGGCTATCTCTAAAGAAATAAAGCTGAGGATTCTTACCTTGGTTGTATTGTGCTTTTAAAGCTTCTAGAACAATTAAGTTTTCAAAAATATTACCCACTAACGGGTCTCTTGTTATTTGGGAGGGTTTCTCAATATCCAGTAAATAGCACAATAAACCGGTATCGGTAAAATAATACTTGGGTGATTTAATCACCCGTTTGCCGAAGTTTTCAAAGTAAGGTGGCAGCTTAAAGACAACAAAGGATGCTTCAAGTATCGAAAGCCATTGTTTGATGGTCTTGTTATCAACCCCGACATCATTTGATAACGACTGATAGTTGATGAGTTGCCCGACTCGCCCAGCCAGTAACTTGATAAACTTCTCAAATAAGCTAGCATCTTTCAAATTAATCAGTTGGCGAACATCACGCTCAATATAGGTTTGGTAGTAGTTAGCGTAGGCGCTGTATGGGCGTTGTTTTTGGTCGTAGACCCTAGGTAAAAAGCCATGAAAAATATAGTCTTCAGCATTATCAAACACGATGCCTGCGTTACTTAACTCATCAATAGATAGTGGTAATAAGTATAAAATCCCTGTACGCCCAGCAAGGGATTGGCTAACAGCTGCTCGAAGCTCTAGCTGGTGCGAGCCAGTTAATACGAATTGACCATTGCGTTTTTCATTATCAACCCATTCTTGTAAATAGCTTAATAAATGCGGGGCACGTTGTATTTCATCAAAAATAACCTGTTGATGAAACTGTTTTAAAAAGGCTTTTGGGTCGTGGGTGGCAAAATCGCGTGTTTCTGGGTTTTCTAAGTTCACATAGGTGTAATTAGGTAATGTTTGTTGTGCAAGCGTTGTTTTACCCGCTTGCCTCGGCCCTAAAATAGTAACAATAGGGTATTCGCTTAACTGTGTTAATAATTCATTTTTAAGTTGTCGACTGATCATTTTCGCAGTTTATCATGTGTAAATATGGAGTTCAATTCCATATTAACACATTAAATAGCCGTACTGCCTCGCCCAACAAGGCGACAATGGGTTATTATGAGAGTTAAGTTAGATTACAGAGGTATCAACAATGAGCAATAAAATAAGTCTCGGGGTTCTAATGGACCCTATTGATTCAATCAAAATTGAAAAAGACAGTTCCTTCGCCATGATGCTAGAGGCTCAGCGTAGAGAATATGACCTGTATTATTTTCAACAAGGCGATCTTTTTTTAAAAGATGGGCAGGTGTTTGCTAGAATGTTTCCCGTGAGTGTTAAGGATGATCTGGCAGCTTGGTATACGCTGGGTGAGGAGATAACCCGCCCTTTGCATGAATTATCCAGTGTGCTGATGCGTAAAGATCCACCGTTTGATATGGAGTATATTTACACCACTTACTTGCTTGAGCTGGCAGAAAAACAAGGTTGTTTAATCGTTAACCGTCCTGCCAGTATCCGATCTGCTAATGAAAAATTATTTACTGCGATGTTTCCTGATTGCTCACCAAAAACCTTGGTGACCCGTGATATGGAGCGGATTAAAGCCTTTCAGGAAGAACTTAAGCATATCGTTGTTAAACCACTTGATGGCATGGGCGGCTCAATGATTTTTCAAGTACGAGAAGGAGATACCAACCGCAATGTGATTTTAGAGGCGATTACTCAAAATGGTACGCAAACGGTGATGGCGCAGGAGTTTTTACCGGATTTTAAAAAAGGCGACAAACGTATTTTATTGATTAACGGCACACCATTTCCGCACGGCTTGTCACGCATTCCTGCCGAAGGTGAAGGTCGTGGTAATTTAGCTGCAGGCGCAAGCTCAGAAGGACGCGACTTAACTCAACGTGAGCTAGAAATTTGCGCCAAAGTCGGCCCGGTTTTAAAAGAAATGGGCTTAATGTTTGTTGGCTTAGATGTGATTGGGGATTACTTAACCGAGATAAATGTCACCAGCCCAACCTGTATTCGCGAGCTGGATGAAATTTATTCTGCCAATATTTCGGGCTTGTTAATGGATGAAATTGAAAAGGAGTTATCAGCCCTATGAAAACACGCGTAAAGTGGTTAGATAATATGAGCTTTGTGGGTGAATCGAGTAGCGGTCATTCTGTCGTAATGGATGGCCCGCCAGAATTTGGTGGCAGAAACTTAGGCATCCGCCCCATGGAAATGTTGCTGCTTGGCTTAGGTGGCTGTGCATCCTTTGATGTTGTTTCAATGCTGAAAAAAAGCAAGCAAGACCTTATTGATTGTGAGGTCGAAATAACCGCAGAGCGCGCTAGTGAGGAGCCGAAAGTATTCACCAAAATTCATTTGCATTTTATTATTAAAGGAAATGATTTATCAGAAAAACGGGTACAGCGCGCGATTGAATTATCAGCTGAAAAATATTGCTCTGCCTCGATCATGCTGGGCAAAACGGCAGACGTAACGCATGATTACGTGATCACGACTTAAGTGTTTTACGGAATCGGGCAATTTTTAACCATTTACGGATAATTACCAAAAAATCGTTATAATCAAGCTTATTAGAAGGCTTTTCTTATGAGTATCTGATAGAACTGTCGTAAAATCCTAATCTCCAGATAGAAACGCGAATGAGAGTACAAGACTTTGGTTTCATATCTTTAGTTAGCCCAGTATATTCGAAAAGCCATACGGTTGGGGATGTTCTATGGAATCAAAGGCTTGTGCTATCATTGGGTTTTCGATCAGGGGAATGATATAAGTTGCTTGATCTCGTTAACACCCATAGAATGGGCATTCGATAAGACTAGGTAATGGCATGGCCATTTTTAACTATATTCCGTTATTTGCAATTTTATTAGTAGGCTTTTGGGGAGGTCACCAATTTGGATTGTTTCCAGAAAAGCTTAACTATGTAGTTTTTCATGTTGGATTACCGTCAGGTAATATTTGGAAGCCAACGTGGGGTGATATTGCTGTTTTGGTAGGTTTGGTCGTTCTGTATATTGAGCTGTTCAAATCAACCCGCACCACGAAAATTTCAATAGTTGACCATACATTGTCAACGATCACATTTGTTGCGTATTTGGTGGTGTGGATGATTTTTCCTTGGAGTATCGGAGGCAAAGGGGACTCGACCTTTTTATTTTTAGCCGTCATGTCGTTTATTGATGTGATTGCAGGCTTTACGATTACTATCGCTGCCGCACGCAGAGATTTTTTGATGGGTGGTAAAGGCTAATACAGTAGGCGCACTTTGGTTAAGTTGCTAATTTGCCAATATTATAAATTTTAATTATTTTACTTGGAGAAGTTGAATGAAAAAACCGCTAAGAACATTCCTCGCTAGTACATTGTTAGTCGTATTAGCCCAACAGGCTTCTGCGGAAGCCCCTCCCTTTTTTAATAACTTTGGTATGCAAGCGCCACCACCACCGCCCATTTGGAATAATACTCAAGCACCTATTATGTGGGCAGACTGCGTGCCTGTGCTTGAAAGCGTCGCGAATAAAATGGTTCCAACTCCCATGCCTGCTGCTTTACCTTTACCGCCACTTGGGCCGTTTTTTAATAGCCCACCGCCGGCCCCTATAGCCTTTCCAATGCCTCCCGTAGCTGCAGCATCACCTGTTGTTGCACCAGTGAAATGCGATGATAGTGCAAAAAATGAGCTGCTTGCGTTAAAGCAACATTATGATAAAGCAGCCGCAGCCTCAAAAGGAAAAATTAGCTCAATGGAGCAGTCTTTAGCGGATACTCAAAATCAACTTGCTGATAGCCGAGCAATTATTGAGACGCTAACTAAAGAACAAAGTGAAAGTGCTGACCAAGTAGCAAGTTTTGAACAAAAAACCAAACAGCTAGAAGAAAAGACCGCAAGCGCTTTAAGTTCAAGCAAAGAGGAGATTACGAAATTAAAAGCCAAACTGGCCGATTTTGATAGTGCAAATAAATCATTAGAATCAAAGCTAGCTACTTTAGAGGCAAACTCTGGTGCTCAAGCAAGAAAGCTAATGGTTTTAGGTCAGTCAGCATCTGAATTAACCGCATTACAGAGTGCTTATAAAGCCCGTAACGACGAAGTCACTGTTTTAAAAGAAAAAATTAAAGAGCTTGATAATGCAAATAAATCACTACAATCAAAGTTAGGTGCATTAGAGTCAAATGCAGGAGCTCAAGCAAGGAAGCTTACCGCCCTTGGTCAGTCGGAAACAGAATTAACGGCTTTACAAAGTGCTTATAAAGCGCGCAATGATGAAAACGCAGAACTTAAAAAGAAGTTAGCCGAACTCAGTAATGTAAATAAAACCTTACAATCTAAAGTAGGTAGCTTGGAAGCTAGTGCTGGCTCACAAGCGAGAAAGCTTAATGCTTTGGGGCAGTCAGCGACAGAGTTAGGCGCTCTACAAAGTGCTTATAAAGCGCGTAATGATGAAAATGTAGAACTTAAAAAGAAGTTAGCTGAACTCAGTAATCTAAATAAAACCTTACAATCTAAAGTTGGCAGTTTAGAAGCTAGTGCTGGCTCACAAGCTAGAAAGCTAAATGCGTTAGGTCAATCGGCAACAGAATTAACTGCATTGCAAGCTGCTTATAGAATGTTGAATGATGGTACTGCGGAATTAAAAGCTAAATTAGCCGAAGCTGAAAATAAATTAGCAACTAACGCTGGCGCAGTAGAGTCTTGTAATGCAGAAATTATTGATTTAAAAAGTAAGCTTGCTAATATTGATGCTGAAAAAAATAAGTCTTTAGCAGCTTTAGAGGCAAGCAAGAGTGAGTTGAATGGCTTAAAAGAGTCTTGTAAAAAACTAGGTGCTGCTAACGATGATTTATCAAAAAAGCTAGCAGATGCTACCGCTGACGGGGATAAAGATGGTGTTTTAGATCATTCAGATAAATGTCTAAATTCTCCTGCTGGTAGCGAGGTGAATGCTCAGGGCTGCCCTAATATTGATGATGCAGATAAAGATGGAGTAGCGGATGCTGCTGATATGTGTCCTAGCACCAGTGCAGGCTCAAAGGTGAATGAGTTTGGTTGCGGATCTACCGAAAATATTACTTTAGAGGGGGTTAACTTTATTACGGGGTCTGCTAATTTAACGACAGAGTCTTTACCTGTTATAAATGCGGCAGCGGCAACGATTAAGAAAAACCCAAGCTTGAAGTTAGAAATATCAGGTCATACGGATAATCAAGGAGGAAGTGCTCTTAATGAGTCTCTCTCTCAACGACGTGCAAATAGTGTGATGATTGAACTCATTAAACAAGGTGTTGAAGCAAGCAGGTTAGTTGCTAAAGGGTATGGTGATCAAAAACCAATAGCTGACAATAATACTGCAGAAGGTAGAAAGTCTAATCGTCGTGTTGAGTTAAAGATACGCCCATAAATAAAAGCAGCCGTTAATTGTTATAATAGCCTCCAGAAATGGAGGCTATTTTGTTTCTAGGTGAGAAAACTTAATTATGCAAAAATACAAAACAAAGAAACGTTTCGGACAACATTTTTTGCATGACCAAGGTGTTATTCAAAAGCTTATTTATGAAATAAACCCGCAAGTGGATGATAATATTGTTGAAATAGGGCCGGGGCTAGGAGCCCTTACCTTCCCTCTCTTAGATGCCTTATCAGCTTTACATGTTGTTGAAATTGATCGTGATGTAATAGCACGGTTAAAACTAAAGAATCTAGCCTCGTTACAAATACATGAGCAAGATGCTCTAACGTTTGAGTTTGATCAGCTAGAAAAGGGTGGTACTTTAAGGGTGGTAGGTAACCTACCCTATAATATATCTACGCCTTTGATCTTTCATCTTCTCGAGTCCGCTTCAAAAATTTCTGATATGCACTTCATGTTGCAAAATGAAGTGGTAGAGAGAATTACCGCGAAACCTGGCAGTAAAACCTACGGTAGGTTATCTGTGATGGTGCAGTATTTTTGTGAGACGGAATACTTGTTTTTCGTGGGACCAGAATCTTTTTCGCCTCCTCCTAAAGTAGATTCAGCAATCCTAAGGTTAATCCCTCGAAAGTTTTTTGACCAAAAGGCTGATGATGAAAAAAAGTTAGCATCAGTTGTTGCTCAAGCTTTTTCAATGCGGCGTAAAACATTACGTAATAACCTGAAAAAACTGATAAGTAGTGAAGAAATTGAAAGTTTGAATATTGACCCTAGCGCACGCGCAGAGACCTTAAGTGTTGAAGAGTTTGTTAAGTTGAGTAACCACATTAAACCCACTACACAAGTGTTATGAAGCCAATTCCTCTTAGCTTATACGTTCATATCCCATGGTGTATTAAAAAGTGTCCTTATTGCGATTTTAACTCGCATGAGGCACGTAATGAAGTTCCTGAGTTTGATTATGTAAAAGCACTATTAAAAGATTTAGAAACCGAATTACCGCATATTTGGGGGCGTCCGATAGTATCTATTTTTATTGGTGGTGGAACCCCAAGTTTATTTTCTGCAAAGGCGATTGAATTGCTAATGTCTGGCTTGCGTGAGCGCTTGCCAATCCGACCTAATACAGAAATCACCTTGGAGGCAAACCCCAGTACCTTTGAACAAAACCGCTTTAGTGCCTATAGAGAGTCAGGCATTAATCGGCTTTCAATTGGTATACAAAGTTTCAGTAATGCTAAGCTAAAGGCACTGGGACGGGTACACGATTCAACAGAAGCTGTAAAAGCAGCAAGCATTGCCAAGCAAGCAGGCTTTGATAACTTTAATTTGGATTTAATGTTTGGTTTGCCACAACAATCAACACAGCAAGCGCTAGATGACCTGCAGCAAGCGATTGAATGCTCGCCTCAGCACCTTAGTTGGTATCAGCTTACTATAGAAGAAAACACCTTATTTCATCATGCGCCACCGGCATTGCCAAACGACGAGCTACTGTGGGAGTTGCAAGAAGCGGGGCAAAGTGTATTGGCTGGGGCAGGGTTTAATCAATATGAAGTTTCGGCTTACGCCAAGCCTAAGCGGCAGTGTCATCATAATAATAATTACTGGCAGTATGGGGATTACTTAGGCATTGGTGCGGGTGCGCATGGTAAATTAAGTATGCCGGATGGCAGTATCATTCGCCATTTAAAGCATCGTCATCCGGAGCAGTATATGAGGCAAGCACTGCTCAATGAACCACGTTCATCAACACATTATGTGGCAGAAAAGGATCGCCCCTTTGAGTTTATGCTTAACGCATTACGTTTAAAAGATGGCTTTTCAGCAGAATTATTTGCAGCGAGAACGGGGCTAGACTTTACGAAAGTTGAGAAAAAATTAGCTCAAATAACTGAAAATGGTTTGCTAAAGTCAGAAGGAAGTCGATATTGGCCTAGCACTAAAGGATGGGCTTTTTTAAATGATGCAATGCAAGTTTTCATTGAGGATTAGTGCAAGAAACAATTAGTTTGAGGCGTGCTGATTTAGGCTCTACGTGTAAAAGGATCAAGAATAACAACTTCCCCAGTGTTGATGCGCTGCATTAAGTTATCTCCGTGTAAATCCCAAGCGAGCACACCCTCATGTTTTTTATAAAAATGGTATAACTTTGTAATATCTTGGGCAAGTTCAGCATTGTAACGTTCAGTGATACCAGCAACAATCTCTAAGCGATCAACATCCGATTTCCAGTCAAAATTTTGTGTACATTCATCAAAATAAGCACTGTCAGCTTCATCTAAATGCTGGAGTTTTTCCATCACATAGATAAAACGTAAATCTGTTTCATCGCCTGAATAAATCTCTTCCTGACTGGGGCTTTCTACAATATTATCTTCCTCATCTAAGATACCAACGCGATGAATATTAGGGACTTTGTGTAAGCCTTGGCTATGGATTGCACCGCAATAATACTCTAAACCTAAAGAGCGTTTTTCTAACAACACATGATTATCATCAAACATATAGACATTGGTTAGAAATGTCATTTCGCATTTGTCGCAATGGATTTGCTGGTAATCTCCTGCAATGAATTGATGAATTACTTTTTCGTTAATTACGGTGCTAGTTTGACTCATACAATATTGTTCCTTGTTAGCATTTTGCATGATTCACCACAGATTCCTGGATAGAAATCATCGATCCATAGGTGTACTTTTACGCCCAACTCTTTCATATATTTTCTTTTAGGTTTTCCGTCAGTTAAGTAAATAGCAATATTTATCTCTTCAAGAACATCTTTTATTTCTTTAATACTTTCTTTGTCTGGTGCGCGTAAAGTACAAACAAATGGGGTGTATCCTGCTGTTTGTAGTTTTTTAATTAGCTTTAAGAAAAATTTTTTGTCAGCACTAATCGTATTATCCCAATCTATAGCGATAAATTTAGACTTAGGTCGATCTAGTAACATATAAATATCAACCGCGAACTCATCATAAAATTTAATTAAAAAGTGTTCTTCATTGACTATAGATTCACCAATAAGTTTAAAAATATCTAACTGAGTATCACAGCTGTAAAAAAAAGTAATTTGGTCATCTTCGTCTTTCATTTATTATTCTCAATTTTTTGTTGCGAGATGTATTGTGTAAGCTTTGCCTTGTTTAAGCTTTTTGTAATTGCCAAAAATTTCTTTTAAGTTTCGCTTCATATATTGGCGTAAGCCATTAACGGTGACTAAGTATAAACGGCCATCATTTTTTAAAGCTTGATGTGCATCATGTAACATCAATGACATCATTTCTTTGCCAACTTTAGCAGGTACATTAGAGGCAATAACGTTAAATTTTAGAGCATGATCTATGTGTTGAAAACCATTACTAAGCTGAGCTTTAGCATTTTGAATATTATTTAAGGTAGCATTTTTATTAGCGTACTCAACCGCCATAAAGTCTTTGTCGACTAATAGGGTTTGCCCACTGGGCGCAAGTTTGGCCATGGTTAAACCAATAGGGCCATAACCACAGCCCAGATCAAAACAATCGTCATCTTGATTTATTTTGATGTACTTCATTAGTAGGTGCGTACCTGCATCAATCTCTCTTGGTGAGAAGATACCCCAAGTACTGTTAAATTTTAAGGGTTGCTCACAGAGGGTTTCTGAAAAAGAAATATCTTTGCGGTATTCTGCAAGTTGTTTTGCATCTAGCATGTTTTTTATCTTCTAAAAAAAGGGTACTAACTTATGTGTAGCAATTAAGTAGGTATAAACAAAGGCTGCCAAACCTAATAACCAAAGAAGGCTGGCAATAGGTTTTGATAAACCTTGCTTGAGTGCGACAACCCCGAAGGCTACAAAGAGTAACAAACCAATAATCTTACTGAGCACAAAGCCATCGACAAAACTTAAATGCTTTTCAAAGGCAATAAAAACACCTAAACCAAATAGTGCTAGTGTAACAAGTGAGGCAAAGCCTAAAACGCTACGTGAATTTGTTAGACTGGAGCTGGCCAGCATCATAATGCCTCTAACAACATAAGTGAGTAGCACAAGATAGGCGATACCTGAGTGAGCTTTTACTAATATATTAAGATCCATGTTTATCCTTTTAGCGGTTTGCAGTTAACAGCCTAAGCTGAAAGCGTTTTATGAATTTTATCAGCTTCTTGTTTTGCTGACTCCACACTATCAGAAAGCGTGCAGTAATGTCCCATTTTGCGCCCAGGTCGAGCTTCTTTTTTCCCATATAAATGGAGCTTTGTAGGCTGGCTTTTTAGGAGTTTATTCCAATCTGGCAAGTGCAAATTATCATTATTCTGCTTTCCATACCATAAGTCTCCCAACATATTCGTCATCACGACAGGGCTCAGCAAGCGAGTATCTCCGAAAGGTAGGTCACAAATCATTCGGACTTGTTGTTCAAATTGGGAAGTCACACAAGCATCAATACTATAATGCCCACTATTATGGGTGCGTGGAGCCATTTCATTGACCAGTAACTCACCCTGTTTCGTGACAAAAAACTCAACCGCTAATACACCAACATAGCCTAATTTATCAGCTA
>Ga0256840_1001104_pt1 | contig 26054 bp, 25 predicted proteins | sample 355202metaG_FD_185969 | JGI IMG/M metagenome (GOLD analysis project Ga0256840, IMG submission 185969) | Hydrothermal vent microbial communities from Mid Atlantic Ridge, Atlantic Ocean - 355-202 | ecosystem: Environmental > Aquatic > Marine > Hydrothermal vents | place: Atlantic Ocean: Mid... | reverse complement strand
GGAAAACGGGGAATTAGATACAGAAATGTAGAGGCAATATTTAAAGAGTTAACCGGTGCGGAAGCCGTTTGTGTGGTAAACAATAATGCTGCTGCTGTACTTCTTGTGCTTTCCTCTCTTGCAAAATCAAAGGAAGTTGTAGTTTCAAGGGGTGAGCTTATAGAGATAGGTGGTTCTTTTAGAATTCCGGATGTTATGGAACAAAGTGGTGCAATTTTAAGAGAAGTCGGTGCGACAAATAAAACACATCTTGGAGATTATGAAAAAGCGATAAATGAAAATACAGCACTTCTTATGAAAGTTCATACGAGCAACTACAAGATTTTAGGATTTACAAAATCTGTTTCGGGAAAAGAGCTTGCCATTTTAGGAAAAAAATACGGTATTCCTGTGTATGAGGATCTGGGGAGTGGAAGCTTTATCAATGTTAAAGATTTCGGATTAAGCTACGAGCCGACTGTAAAGGATATTATTGAAAGCGGTGTGGATGTTGTTTCTTTTAGTGGGGATAAACTTTTTGGTAGTGTTCAAGCAGGAATAATTTTGGGAAAATATGAGTTTATTGAAAGGATAAAAAAACATCCCCTTAATAGAGCTTTAAGGATAGATAAGATGACCCTTGCTGCTCTTGAGGCAACATTGAAAATTTACATAAGAAGAGAGTATTTCTCCCTTATTCCGGTTTGGAAAATGATTTCCGAGTCTTATGAAAGTGTAGAAAAGAGAGCAGGATTACTCATTTCAAAACTTTCGGGGATTGATAACTTTGCGATGGTAGAGACAAGAGATGATTTTTCGGAGATAGGAGGAGGAGCTTTACCACTTGAAAAGTTATCGACAGTTACGGTTACTGTTAAACCTTTGATAGATAGAACGGAAATAGTTTATGAAAGATTAAGAAATATGCCTGTACCTGTTATATGCAGAATAAGAGATAATCTCCTTATCTTTGATATGAGAACCGTGTTTGATAGTGAAATTCAAACACTTGCAGATGAAATTTTAAAAGCACTTTCTCCGAACAACTGATTTGGAAAGAGGGCCGCCTAAGCGGCGACCTTTTCATCTTTGGGGAGGAGGGAGGGGGATAGGGGGTTGTATATTACTAATAATAGTTAGCAATAGGTTTTTGTCAACCCTATGTACAAGTTCAATACATAGTGGAACCTTCATAACTTCTAATCTACTTCCCAAATTTTTAAGTGAGAGTCTTATGGTTCAAAAGGTCTTTAAAAGTTATAAACTTTAAAATAATCAAAAAGTTTTCTAATAATCAACAGTTGGTTTTCTCCCTTCCATCATCTACAGTTCTTAAACAAATCTTCCTGTTTAAACAAATCTTCCTGTATTGACATTACCCTATCCTATATTTCAAAACAAAATATGAATTAATATTATTAGAAACGCAATCTGTAAAACCGATGCCGATATTCCAAAAAACAATGCAAGAGGTCCTTCTTTTAGGAGTTCCGAGAATTTTATTCTCATTCCTATTCCTGCTATAGCAATAATAAGTAAGTATTCACTAGTAACTTTTATTATATGAATGATGTTTTTGGGAAGGAAACCGGAAGAGGCTATAAGGCTTAATAAAAAGAAGGCAATTATAAACGGTGGAATTGAAAATTTTCTACCTGATGATGTTTTATCGGAAGAGCTAAACATATAGGAGAACATCACTGCTATGAATCCTATCATAACTACTCTTACCATTTTGAAAAGAATAGCATACCTTGCAGCTTCGGTGCTAACAAAAGAACCTGCAACTACAACCTGGCCTACCGATTGAAGTCCTCCACCGATAAGAGCACCGGTTTTTATAATATCGTAATGGAAAATTTTTAATGCAAGAATAGGAAGAAGAAACATAGATATTGTCCCGACAAGGTTTACTACGGCTACAGGAATGCCAACTTCGTCTTCTTCCGCTTTTAAGATTGGAGCGACTGCGGCAATGGCTGATGAGCCACATACAGCGTTTCCTGTTCCCATAAGCAGAGAGAACTTTTTTGAAAATCCCAAAGCTCTTCCGATTATGTAGTTTGTAACAATAACAAAAGGTATAAGTAAAACTACCAGAAAAATTCCTTTTACTCCGACGTTAACAAGGGCGTGAAGGTTCAATCCGACACCGAGAAGTGCTATTGCAAGAGTAAGAATTTTTCCTTCTGCAAATTTTATTCCCGGTTGAAATTCTTTCCCTTTTGCAACGGTATTTCCTGCCACAATTCCAAGGAAAATGGCAAAACTGTCCGCTCCCAGAGAAGGTAAAAACTTACCAAATATAGCGGATAAAATGGCAACTATTAAACATGCCAGAAGGCCTTTTAATATTTTATTGTTGAACATTACACCTCCAATATTTTACGTTCGTCGATGAAAAACAGTTTTAAAGATTTAACCTTTTGTCCGCTATTTTCAAGTATGTTTTTATAAAAGTATAATTGTTTTTTGTAATTTTCAATATTATTACCATTGATAAATCCTGTTTTTATGTCCCATATTTCCACTCCGTCTTCATATTCCAGGACAATATCCGCTCTACCAGAGAAAAATTTGTTTTCCGAAAAATGTTTTACTTCAACTTCCGTTTTCGCTCCTTTCAGGATGTTCAATTCTTTTTCCAGATAGTCAAATATCTCTTTTAGTCGTGGTTCTAAAATCTCTCTTTTCTCTTTGAATTTAGCCGTTGCAAAATCTATGGCAGATTTTTTGTCTGCTCCGTTAATAAATGCTTCACATAGAAAATGAACGGCTGTTCCGTAATCCTCCGGGGGAATACCCGGAGGAGCTGCGATTTTCTTCCGGGGTAAATTTTTCTTTTCTCCATTTTCAATTTTGCTTGGATAGATAACTGGAATAGTTTCCGTTTTTTCACGAGAGATGATTGTATGAACTTTCTCTCCTTTCTCTTCTATTTTTAGATTTATTACGGGAACGTCAATTATGAAATTTTCAAACAGTTTTGACAGTTGAGTGTTGTTGATGTAAGGAAATGTGTATCCTTTTTGTGTTTTCTTCAAGCCGAGAATCAGTTTTCTTTTTGCTCTTGTCATTGCAACATAGAGGAGGTTTTTCTTTTCAATATCATCTAAGTAGCTGTCAATTTTTTTTAACATGTGGAAAAAGGGACTGTTTTCCAGTTTCTCCTCTTCGGTTTCTTTTTCCAATTTTGGAGTGTAAAACAGTTTTACCCCAAACCCTATACTGGTGTAAAGAAATCGAGAATTTTTAGGAAAGTTTGTCCAAGGTGCTAAAATTACCGAATCAAACTGCAATCCTTTAGAGCCGTGAATCGTCATTAAAAAAAATCCGTTCTGTCTCCCTACGACTTTGTTTGGTGTTTTATCTCTTGCTGCTGTTATTTTTTCAATTTCATCTATTAGCGTATCAAATGAGATATATTTTTTTTGTTCAATTTGGGAAATCTCTTTTGTCAGTTCCAAGATGCTGAAATAGGATTCTTCATCTACTGTTGATAGCATATCCATATAGCCTGTAATATTAAGCAGTTTACTTATGAGTATGGAGTGCGGTTCATTGTCTATATCTTTTTTTACCGATTCAACCTTTTCGACTAATGAGTTTACAATTGTGTCAAGCTCATTTTCTCCTGTAGTTTTTTCTTTTATAAAGAGAAGTGCCTGGTTGTGATTAAGGCCGCAGAATCGAGAGGAAAGGAATAAAAATAACGCTTTTAAGTTTTCCGGCTCTCTAATATAATGTAACAGGTTTAGAAGTTCTTTCACTCCATAAGTGTCATAGGGATTTGCTCCTATTGTATGGAAGGTTATTCCTTTTTCTCTTAGTATATTTTCAAAGATTTCCAGGTTTTTTCTTGTTCTACCTATAATGGCAATCTGTCCGTTTAATGAATCCTGATATGTCAGGGCTATGGCCTTTTCCGCAAACTCTTCTCTTTTATAGAATGGAATTGAGACAGCTTCTCCTTTTTCCGATTCTCCCGAAAAGTACTCAAAAGATAACTCCATACCTAATGGTGTTTCTGCTTTGTTGTAAAGGATATCAAATGTTTTGTTGAAAATCTCAAGAATATTTTTTCCGCTTCTGAAATTTGTTGTGAGGGAAAAGCTATTCTCCAATTTCTCTTTTGCCATGTTCCAGATAGAGATGTCGGCAGAGCGGAATCTGTAAATGGATTGTTTCGGATCTCCGACAACAAATATTTGTGTGGGAGAGGATGTTTTTTCTTTAAGTATTTCAACCATCTTCCATTGAAGAGGATCAGTATCCTGAAATTCGTCAATAATTATAACTCTAAAGCTTTCGGCTATTTCTTCTCTGAGGTTTTCTTCGTTTTCAAGCATTTTAACCGTTATTTCCAGTAAATCGTTGTAGCCGATTTTAGATTCTTCTTTCTTCAATTTTTCATACATATAGAATGATTCTTCCAGAAGTTTTAGAAGTTTTAAAGCTATGGCTTTTTCTCTATTTAAGTTCTCGATAGCTTTTGCATTAAGTGTTACTTCGTTTTTATTTAAAAGAGAATAAAGTTCTTTTACTTTTTCAAACATGAATTCAACGGAGAAGTTTTTTTTGAAAATTGAATAGCGGGTTCTGTGTTTTATGCTTTCTTTAATAAAGTTTATTAGGATTCTTATCCCTTCCGTATAGTCGGTTGATATTTTATTCACTATATTTTTTAATAGTTTGAACTCTTTCTCTTCAAGTACTTTTATTATGGCTTTTTCAAGAAACTCTTCTATTTCTGCATCACTAATCAATTCGGAATCGATATCAAAATACCCGTATCTTATTCCAAATCTTTTTAGCATTTCATAACAGAAAGAATGAATAGTGCTTATTTGGGCTGACGGGAGGTAAAGTAGAGCTTTTTTAAACTGTTTGTTTTTCTTGCTTTCATCATAAAGTCTTGTTTTGATTCGGTTTTTTAATTCTCCTGCCGCTGATTCGGTGAAGGTGATAGTTACTATTTCGTCAACTGTAAAACCGGCAGTTATAAGAGATATAAATTTTTCTTCTATAAGTTTGGTTTTTCCTGTACCCGCATTCGCTTCAACTATTATATTGCCATCGGCTTTTAGAACCTCAAGTTTATCTTTCGAAAGTTTGTTCATTTCCTATCCTGTAATCGATGTGTTTTTCAAAAGTTTCTCTTATTTTTTTCAACATTTCCTTTTTTCGTATAGGTAAGGAATTAAATGATCTCTTTAAAAGTATATCCGAACCGGAGGAAAGATTGCTATTCCATGTAACGGTAGTTGTATCCATACAATTTTTACATACTACGCCGCCTTTTTCCAGAGAAAAACCGCTTATGGATTCAAAGTTACAGGAAGTGCATTTGTAAAGTTGCGGATAGATTCCTTCAAAATAGGATAGTTTTACAAGAAACATAGTTGATGCCAGGAGAAAAGTGTTCTTTATGGAAAGATAAAATTTGGATAATTCATATATTTTTTTGTTTGGAGCATATACCATGCGGTTCATATAGCCTGTTATTAGACTTAAATATCTGTATCTATTTAAGGTTTCCGGGAAATTTTGTTTGATAAGTTTAACCTCAACTAACTCCGGTTTTTCTCCCGTAAATTTTAACTTGAAATTTGATATTGAAAAAGGCTCTATAGAAAGAGGAAATCTCCTTAAATCTATTTTTGCCAGAATGTCAATTTTTCCGGAATTATCTAAAAAAACAGATAAGTAGCACAGTTTGTTGGATAATTTCTTTCTTTTTAGAACAATTCCTTCCGTTTCCATAAGGGAGATTATAAACGGAAAATAGTGAAAGGTAAATCTATGAAAAACTTTTTTTAGCTGTTCAACTTCTGTGATGGGAACAGGTTTTGGAAAGTAATAATCCTGCTCCACTTCCAGTTAAGGTTTAAAGACTCCCGATATATCTTTGGTTTCAATATGTTTCGCTATTGTTTCGATTTTGAAAACCTCTGCCATAAATGTTAGAAAAGAGACGATTTTTCCAAGTTTCCTTTATAACTTTCAAAAGTGCATAAGTGTATCTTTTGAACAATTAAAAAGGACCGAGATACGCTCTTAGCTTTTTATGAATCATCTTGCTTTTCGTATATGTTCGGTTGATTTATAACGACTTGTTAGAAGAATTAATCATCTTTAGACATCATGTGAGCGCAATGCGAGCAAAAAGGTTCGCATACTAATTCTTCTGGTATTATTGTTGATCCACATATTTGACATTCATGTGTTGCGGTATATCCGCAAGAAGAACAGATATGTTCGTGATACAAGTAAATACCGCCACATTCAGGACAATTAGTGATAGGAGACTCGCCACCGTCAGTATAGGAAAGATATACCTCATGACTGAAATAATCTGCCACAGCTAGTTGTACTAAATCTTCATAAGAAAAGGTCTTTCCACATGACCTGCATTCGTATTCAACTTCAGTTGCGTCGGCATCTTTTTGAGTGGGCATGACTAGACCAGAACCACATTTAGAGCATGAATACTTCTCAAATGCCATCATAATTTCATCATTAAAAAATTTTAAGGTTTCGATGGCTCTATTGCACTCTAATTTTTCTTTTTCATAAACTTCATTAACTTTGATTAAAATTGACCACGCTTCATTGCCCAGTAATTCCTGGGGATCTTTCTTTAAATATTCGGATATAAAATCTCTTATTATTAAAAAAGATTCAGATATTAATTGTTGAACAGATTGAGCATTAAGATTGCTATAATAGTGTTCTATATCATTTCGATATCTATTTATACTTTCAAGACGATTCCAATCAACAATTATACCAAGTGACTCGAATCTTTCTCTAATATTTTGTACATCTACTGTCTTTTTCCCTTTACCAATCCATCTAATAGTGCCATTTGTGTCTATTTTAGGAAGAACTTTCTGTTTTATCAAAACTTCGTCAGAACCTGGTGGACTTAATTCGCAAAGTTTATGCTTAAAAAGCAAGAGTATTCCAGCAAATATATTTCTGGCTGCCGAAAGTATCCGTCTATCATCTGAAGATTGATAATCTTCAAGCCCGATAATGATAGAATCTATTGCATTTTTTAGTAGGCTCATTGTATTCCCCTTACTGCTAACTTGTTATTCTACCCAATCTCCATCGTCCTGACGGACGACTCCCACCATTTCGATGATATTTTAGCAAATATGGTCTTGTCAAATAAATACACCGGAAGCTAAAAAGAATCGTATAGATTAAAAATGGATAACGAAAGTTATAGATAAACTGCAATCTGCTTTCTGTTTCTCTTTTAAAGGTTGAAGTTGCGGTTTTTAAACTATCAATTTATCTTTAGTTGATAATGGTCGGATTTACAGGGGTAAATATGCTAACAATACACGGATGGTCTTTTGATAAAAGTGTCTGGAGAGATACACCGTTTTCTGTTGCTGAACATTTGGAACTGCCGGGTCATGGTAATTCTTCTTATCACGAATTATCTATTGAAAAACTGGCGCATACAGTAGGAAAGGATTTTTCGGGAGGAGAGATTGTAGGTTGGTCTCTTGGTGCTACCGTTTCATTGTTGGTAGCTTTTTACTATCCCGAGAAAGTTGAAAAAATCACTCTTTTTTCTCCGACTCCTTCATTTTGCGAGATTTTTCAAAATAGAACCGTATGTAGAAATTTCCTAAGAAAACTTAATAGAGATTTTGAAAATACTTTGAAATGGTTCAGAAAGGAGTGTGGTTGTTTTGACGATAGACTTTTTCCATTGCCTGAAAAGGATAAAAGTATAGCTCTTCTTGAAAGCTATATGAAGCTTAACATCTCAACTGTTCTTAAAGATATAAAAGTTCCCGTTGATATTTATGTTGGAGAAAAAGATAGGATTACAGGGTTGAAAGGAGCTTTAGAAACATTTAAATTGCTTTCCAATGTTACTCTGAATGTTTACCCTGATAGAGAACACTATTTTTTAAAAGAAGGTTAACTTATAATGAGAAAAGTCGCTTTTTATACTCTTGGTTGTAAGATGAACTTTCATGAAACGGCTTTTATTCGGGAACAATTTAAGACTGAAAGATATGAAGTCGTTCCTTTCTCCGACCAAGCTGATATATACGTTATAAACACTTGTACAGTTACTTCCGCTGCAGATGCTAAATCAAGAAAGGCCATAAGAAGAGCAAAAAGGAATAATCCCGATGCTTTGGTTGTTGTTACAGGTTGCTACAGCGAGGTTTATCCTGAACAGATTAAAAGTATAGAAGAAGCCGATATTATCACGGGGAACGTTGAGAAAAGGGAAATAGTCAAAATTGTTGAGAATCATAGAGAAGGGAAGTTTTTGAAAGGGGTATGGACTGTTAATACTTTTTTTCCTCTTTTGAATCTTGATTATGGAGATAAAAGTAGAGCGTTTGTTAAAATCCAGCAGGGATGTGAGGCTTTTTGCTCTTATTGCATTGTTCCGAAGGCACGAGGTAGGTGTTTAAGCGAATCTCCTGAAAAAATTATCGAACATATTACACTCCTCGTGGAACAAGGATATTCGGAAATTGTTTTAACGGGGACCCATCTTGGAGCTTATGGAAAAGATATAGGTCAGACTCTTTCATCTATTTTGAAAGAGATATTGAAAATCCCGGGGGAATTTAGGATAAGGCTTAGCTCTATTGAGCCTCAGGAATTTTCAGATGAGCTTAGGGATGTTGTTCTTTCCGAAAGGATTGCTCCTCACTTTCATATACCTATTCAAAGTGGAAGTGACAAAATATTGAGGCTTATGAGGAGAAACTATACCGTTAACTATTTTGCCAAACTGATAGAGAAACTTGTTGAAAAGAAAAAAGATGTGTGTATAGGAACAGATGTGATGGTAGGTTTTCCCGGTGAGACAGATGATGATTTTAAACAAGGTTATAAGATTCTTAAGGGATTGCCGGTAGGATATTTTCATGTTTTTTCATATTCACAGAGGAGAGGAACAGAGGCTTATTTAATGCCCAATAAAGTTTCTGATAAAGAGAGAAAAAAACGTTCAGAAAAGCTTATAGCACTTGGGGAAAAGAAGAATTATCAATTTCGTAAAGAATATTTTGGAAAAACTTTAAAATGTATTTCTTTAGGCAAAAGTGAAAAATTTACCGTTTTAAGTGGAAATTATATTCATATCAAAGTTGATAAATTGTCTAATCGAAATGGTTTTTTAAATGTAAAATTAACAGAATCGGGAGCAGAGAGAGAGGATAATCGAGGTATTCTGGTATAACTTAAATTTGAAGATGTTTAAGATACATGGTGGCATAAGCACCTTTAGGCAGGAAAAAGAAAATCCTGTCATTTACTTGTTTAAAATTTCTAACATTGATATAGCTCATTCTATAATCTCCCTTTATCCGTAATTTTTTCATAAGGGAAAGAAAGTCATTTAGTTCAAATCCTTCCTCTTTTAGAAGCTGTTTGTAGTAATTTTCAGATTCCAGAAGCTTCTTCTTATAGCCCAGTATTGTCCAAAATTTAGGAAGATTTATGATTTCATCTTTTCTGTTTACTATAAAAAACGGTTCCCCCTTTTCTTCGATATAGTTGCCGTTGAAATTCTCTTTTAAAAATCCCTCAAAACTTTTATTCCATAGATAACCGAGATAGCCGTCAATATAGATATTTTCTCTCCATGTAAGTTTACGTTTATTTTCCACTGACAATTTCTTTAAAAGGTTTTTTCCTTTGACTCTATTTGTGTGGATTCTTTGTATATCGTAATAGTTGATAAACTGCTGTCTATAGTTGATTTTTAAGTCGTTGATTTTTATTCCGAATCTATTTCCTTTTAGTTGTCCTATTTTTATCTTTCTTCCTATCTGTCCTATAAATTTTAAGATAAACCAAGATTGAGAATCCATGTTTTCTCTTATAAAGTTTCCCTTAAAATCCTGAAAAGATATAAACTGAAAGGTTAGAGCGAGTTTGTCTTTCATTCCTGCATAACTGAAATTCAGTTTTCGGGCTAACTCTTTTGTCGTTAAGTTTCTTTTGGCTAAAAGATAGAGATAATGTGTTCCGTTATCTATAATGGGATATTCGGCTATCTCTTTTACAATAAAATCCTCGGGTGTTTCTTTTTTCCATTTAAATTTAACTATTTCCATTTTAAAATGGTTAAACCGTTTGTTTTTCTTTAGCTTGTAGCATTCCGCAAGCTGCCGATATTTCCTGTCCCCGAGAGTCCCTTACAAATGTGGCTATTCCGGCATCCCATAGAACTTTTTGGAATGTTTCAATTTTCTCTTTTGAAGGTCTTTTAAAAAGAGACTTGGGATATTCGTTAAAAGGAATTATGTTTACTTTTACGGGAATGTTTTTAATAAGTTTTATAAGTCGTTCGGCATCTTCTACGGAGTCATTTATCCCTTCTATGATAAGGTACTCTATCATTATTCTTCTCATATTATCGGCAGGATAGTTTTTAAGTTCTTTCATAACTGATTTTATAGGATATTTTTTATTCAGAGGAATTAACTTTTCTCTTGTTTCATCGGTTGTTGCATGTAGGGAAAGAGCCAATTTTATTTTTGGAAGTTCTTTAGCCATTTGTTTTATTCCGGGAATAATACCAGAGGTAGAGACAGTTATTTTTCTTGTAGATAGTCCAAGCATTCTATTGTCAGTCAGAATTTCTATGCCTTTTTTCACATTTTCAAAATTTAGAAGTGGTTCTCCCATCCCCATAAACACTACGTTTGAAATTCGATTTTCGATACCTACATCTCTTTGAACAGTGATATATTGGTCAACTATTTCGGATGTTGTAAGATTTCTTGAAAAACCACTTTTGCCGGTGAGACAGAAAGAACATCCTACCGAACATCCTACCTGAGTGGATACACATATAGTGTTCCGGTCTTTTTCGGGAATAAAAACCGATTCTATACGGTTACCATCTTCAAGTTCAAAAAGATATTTAGCTGTTCCATCCCTAGAAAGCTCTTTTTTTAGCAAATTTAGGTTGTATATTTTTACTTTTTTTTTAAGTTTTTCTCTTCCCTCTTTTGAAATATTGCTCATTTCGTCAAAGGTTCTTGCGAGTTTTTTATAAATCCATTGGGATATTTGCAATGCACGGTATTTTCTAAAACCTATTGAAATAACAAACTGTTCCAATTCAGGAAAAGTTAGGGATTTAAGGTCTGTCACCTTTTTTCTCCGCATATTTTCTGTGAATTTTATAAGTTCTATAAATACCCCAAACTGTTGAAACCGCAAGAGCAAGACCTACAAATACTACAAGTAGAAGATTTAGCCAGTACATTTCCATTCTCCCTGGAAACTTCGAAGAAAAGTAGGGGGATAATTCCCCCGATGTTACTTCTTTAACACGGTTTTAATACCGAGTTCATACTTCGGATTATTAATGGTAAATATTTGGAATTTCTGGTATATAGGTCCTTCGTATGTAACTTTGCCACTCTCTTTTGCTCTGACTATAACAGCGGGATTGTTAGGTTCGTTAGTTGCTGATGTGTATTCGTTCTGCATGAGTTTTAGGTCGGGAACAATGTAAAGAATATCGATTTCGGTGTTTCCCAATTTAATTTTATCACCGGGTTTAACTTTTTCTTCTTTTACAACCTTTCCTGTTGTTTTATCCATAATTACAATTTCAGCAAACTTCCATGTTTTCTTCACTTCTTCGGGAAGTGCCACCGGTTTTGTAAGTTTTGTCATTGTTTTAGGGTGCATCCCGGGAGTCATTCCTTCCTGTCCCATTCCCATCATACCCTGAGGTGGCATTCCCATTGTTCCATTCACAGGTGGATGTCCCGGTGGAAGTTCAGTTTTGTTTCCAATTTGAGGATGTCCCGGTGGAAGTTTTCCGGCAGTCCCCATAGAAACGGCTTTTTCCTCTTTTGGTTCGTTTTTGTTGCCACATCCTGCAATGGCTAAAGAGGCAACAAGTCCGAGAACGAGAGCTGTCTGTTTTTTCATCGTTTACTCCTTAAAAAACTTTTATTTGAGATTTGATTATATACCAAGCTTTTCAATCTTCAAGGGTTATAATGCCGGATTGATTTTTAAAACGATTTATCAGGGAAGGGATAAAAGAGGCTAAAACAGTTAATTGAGAGTGTTTTGCACATAGTTTATCATCTCCGTTACAACCCTCTATTTTTTCTCCAAAAACGTTTTTTAAATGCTTAACTGTGATTTTTTCAATTTCCGTATCTTTGTCGCTGATAAGTATTTTTTTGACAAATGGATAGATTTCCTCGGCTATTTTCCAACAGATGAATCTACCACCAAGAATACCAAGGGTTTCAACTTTTCTTTTCTTGATTTCCCTTATAAAATCTTCAAAAGTTTTCCTGAGTTTTATCTTTTTGGCAAGAGGGGATTTGATAAGAAGAAACCAGTGGGCATCGCCTATTGGAATTTTCCCTATCTTTTTGGATGGATAGATATTTTTCTCTCCTAAAAACTTTGCTGATTTTGCTATTATTTCTGCAGTTTTTCTATCTGAGGGAATAGGAAATGGAGAAGTTTCCACTTCTTCGTTTATGATTTCGAATATTTTAGGAAGTCCAAATTTATCAATGGTTGCTTCTCCAGGATTATATCCTGACATATAAGCGTGATGATTTCCCGGAAAGCCGCTAATAACGCTGTTCAATCCGCACTTTAATCCGAAGCGGAGTTCATTTTCATACTGTCCGTTTGTTGCAATAACTTTCCCTTCTGAGACAATTCTTGCCATAACGATTGCTTCTGCAAAAGAGCGCTTGCGGTTATCTGTGCGATTATATGGTCCACCTTCTATCACTATCTCATCGATTTTGTATTCCATACATGCCTTTAATCCTCTGATAAGCTCTTCTTTACCATCTCCAACACAGATGATTGCTCCTACACCTTTGCCATGTTTTTTGATCTCTTTTATCACCTGAACGGTTTCTTCCGGTGGAGCAGAATGAGATGTGTTTTTCTGAAACGACATTAGGCTTACGCTAACCGATTCGCATATCTCAAACCACTTTTCCCGTTCATCAATGTAACGTTTCTCTTTTTCAATTACTCTTTTATGTATTCTTCCTCTAGGGCATCCGTTAAACGGTTTTCCTAATCTGTAACAGTCAGCAGGACACTTGACTATCTCTTCCGGGTAACGCATGGGACCGTACTTGCCAAAATGGTCTATATCAATAGGCATTTTAGTTAAGTTTCTCAGTTCTTTCATAATCTGATAAGGAGTTTTTCTTTCTCTTTCTGCTATATCGCTTATGGCGTACGAACAAACGTGGACGGGAAGACCAAGTCTGTCAAGAATTCTAAATCCACCTTTGATTTCTGTTAGTGATTGCCTATCACTAACAACATCGACGACTATTTCGGTTATATCACATCCGAATGGGAAACGTTTATAGATTTGTCCAAGTTTTATAAGTTCTGTATCGTTAAGTTTTTCAATTGCACTTTTTAGTTTTTCCGGAGATTTCCTTCCTTTCTCGGATAAGCTTAAACAAAGGTACCAGTCTCCTTTTAAAATTTCTCTAATAATTTTTTCCATCTTTTCTCCCATAAAGGCTTTTAAGTACTTCTGTAGAAATCATATCAGCAATTTTTTCAAGGATGATAGGAGATATAGGGAGTTTTTCCTCAATAAGTATTCCTGTACCGATAAATCTTATCTGCTCTGTTTCTTCAGGGAAATTATATTTTTTTAAAAATAGAGCAGGTCCTTTTTTAATCTCTTTCAGTTTTCTACAGATAGAAATTTCTTCATCTCCGAAACCAAAAACTCCATTAGTTGTTATGAAAGGTATGGCGTTTAGTTCACAGAAATTTCCTATTTCTGCAATAAGGGGAAGGGTGTCTCCTCCAGCTATAGTGGATACTACCGTATCTGCATTTTTTAAAAGTTTTATCTCTTCTTTTGAAAAATTAAACGGAACTGCTTCTATCTCTTTCTGCCTTGTATCTGGAGTTAGAAACTTTCTTTTCAGGAAAGAGGCTTTGTTTTCCTTTGGGATTGCTCCTTTGTCAATATGATAAAAATCATTTTCCTCGATTGTTCCTCCGTCATAAACAGAGATTTTTTTAAACCCGCCTCGGTGAGTCATAACTATCCTTTCCATAACTCTTATTCCAAGTCTTCCAGCTCCAAGAAGAGCAATTCTTCCAAAAGGTATGAGAAGATTTTCAATATAATTTACATTATCCATAAAAATGCTCCTCTAATAGTTTTTCTATAAAGTTTAATGTTTTTTCAACGGCTTCTTCTTTTCTTTTTTTTACCTCTTGAGTTGTGGTTTTTTTAAAGTCTTTGATTTCCATAACTGTTTTAAGTATATGGATTTTATTTTTAAAAAGAATAGCTACGATTCCTTTTCCCGTTCCGGCACTTGATGAGATGCAAATATCTGCTCCTGTCTTTTTTTTTAATTCTTTAACCAACAGAGAAACGACCTCTTCATTTTCCGTTTCTTTATAGATTTTTATTCCTTCCACTTCGTAATCCGGTTTCGGAAGCGAGACTTCAAGAAAAGTTTTTACAGATTCTCTTGATGGTAAAAAAAGGACGGTTTTAACGGATATGGGCAGTCTGTTTTTCCTATAAGGTGCAGAAAGAAGATGAGTTTTCATTCCGATTTCACAGTGAGTAAAACATTCAGCCGATGCGAATGTAAGAATAGGGTGCCCCTCCATCTATAAACTCCACATTTCCTATGAATTTTTTCAACCTTCTGACAAATTCTTTTATCCCGGGTATTTCTGTATGATAGTGTCCTGCATCTATAAAACCTATATTCCTATTTTTAAGGAGAACAGCTGTGTGATGGACAATATCTCCGGATATAATAAAATCTATTTCTCTTTCTATTGCTTCCTGAATAAAATCGGGAAAGTTGAAACCGCAACCGCTGAAAAAAGCTATTTGTTTAATTTTTCTATCAGGGATAAAGTAGGCTAAACTATTGGAAAGCTCTTTTTTAGTTAATGAAAGGAGGGTTTCTCCTTCTATATCTATGTCTTTGACATAAACACCCAAACCGGAATCAAATTTCTTTACTGGTTCAAACCCGAAAATTTTGGCAAGTTGATAGTGACATCCCCAATTTATACTATCGAGAGGGGAGTGTAAAACAAATATGGGAAATTCAGAGTCAAAAGAGGGCTTATGGTGTGATATTATCAGGTCATAAGCTGATAAATTCATGTTCTTTAGGAGGTCCACTACAACAGCCACTTTTCCAATACTTTCAGGTTTTTTATCCGTAAACCAACCGTAAAAATCCCCATCTATTCCTTCAGATTCAGGAACAATTTTTCTTAGAACTGTTTCAATTTTCTTCCAATTCAAACAGAAGCTCCTTTATAATAGAGGTAACGGTTTCATCAACTGTTTCGGTTGTTATTTTGCTATCTTTTTTAACGGAAACGGTAATTGCAGGAAGGTATGTTATTTCTTTAAAAGCAGTTTCATTTTTAAGATTGAAAAGTAGATTTTCGGCAAAGAGTAAGTTGGGAACAGCGTAAAGAACACCCTTTTTCTCTTCGATAATATCAACTGCCTTTCTAACTATCTTTACCGCAAGAGTCATAGTTCCGGAAGTGTTGGCGATTCTGCTTCTTAGTTTTAGTCTGTAATCTGTATCTTTTTCCGTTTCAAGATTAATTGCCCCCGAAGGTTCTTCCGTAATAACCGTTTCTCCTGTAAAAGATAAAACTTTCCCTTTTTCTGTTTTAACTCCTCCGAATCCTGTAAGGTCGAGAATCAGATCAAATTGTTTCTCTTTGTTTTGAAGAGATGGAAACGGAGATAAGTTAAGAACGGATTCTTCTTTATCTATTAGATAAATTTTTTCAAAATTTTCTCTGAGAAATTCACCGATAAATATTCCGTCAAAGTAACCGCCTATAATTAGAAGTTTCTTTCCTGAAAACTTTTTTAAAGGTTCTGCCTTCTGTTTGCTTATCATTTTTCCTATCTCAAATAGAGATAAACTTGAATAGACTGTTCTTGTAGAATCGGTAATACCTTTGTGGTAAGGCTGAAGCCCTATTCTTTTTAAGAGAGAAACAATATCGAAAAAGATGGCGGTTTCAACGGAAAAGCGATGAAGATGATGAGATTGGGAAGTTACTCCCGATAGTATATTTCCTTCTCTGTCTGTCAAAACAGTAAAAGCACCTGAACCGGGAAGTCCAAGTCTTCCTCTTGTTAAAAAAATATCACAATCGGAAATAAATTTTCCAGCTAACGCTTTTGAAAGAGCCGGAATTTGAGTTAAATCAAATGAATCGGTAGCTATCTCTATTTTTTCAACAGTTTTAATTCCGAAAAGAGATAAGAGATTTTTTAGTACCGTAAATTTCCGTTCACTGTTTGTAACAATACCAACTTTACTTTTTAGAACGATTTCTTTTATAGCTTCTGTTTCTTCGGGTTTATCGCCTCTTCTTACTCCGGATAGAGATTCGAGATAAGAATGTTTAAACGGATACCGGTTTTTTAACATCGGCTTTTATCCCTTCTTTTTCTAAAATGGTAAGAATTTCTTCCAAAATACCTACAGAAGGAGAACCTACTCCTTTTATCGGGAGAGGGTAGTTTTTCGGAATGACTGTTGCAATATTAGTTGCTCCGGCTTTAACGGCAGGGATTATTCCCTCTTTTCCAATTGTAGGGAATGGAACGGTTAGTCGCTTTAAAGAGGGAATTTTACTTTTTACCAGTTTTATAACTTTTAGTTGCAACTTTAACGAAGCTTCTTCCATCTGCTCCATAGGTGTTCCCCTATAAGGGTGAAATCCCATCACAGGAACTTCGTCAACTTCTATTGCATTTAGAAATTCAAGATGTAGTTGTCTGTCCTTTTCCGTTTCTCCTATTCCTACAAGAAGTCCACTTGAAAGTTCCGTACCGGTTTCTTTTACCTGATAACATACTTTCATCCGTTTCTCTATAGAATCTTCGGGTTTTAGCTTTCTGAAAAGGTTAAGGTTCATTGTTTCAAGATTGCAACAGATCGTATCAACACCAGCACTTTTCAAAAGGGTAATTTCGGTTCGGTTAAGGTCGCCGCCAATATTTATAAGAACTTTTAGTTTCGTATTTTCTTTTATGATTTCAAGGCCTTTGAGTATTTTGTAAAAATTACCGTAACCTGCTGAGATGCTTACCCTTTTAATTCCACTTTTTGCTATGGATATAGCTGCTTTTTTTATCTCTTCCTGTTTTTTGTCTGTTAAAAAGAGATATCCGTCAGGTGAGGTGCCTACTGCGAATCCGCAATAGGCACATTTCTCCATAAAATAGCAAAAATTGCTAATGTGTACTGTTGAAGTTATTTCTACCATAAAAGGAAAGTCCTATACACCGAGAACAGATTTTATGCGCTCTATCGCATCTTCAACTTCGATGTTAAGAAGACCTATATTTGCATCAGCTTTTATGACACATACCAGAATAGCTCGTTTTCCTGCCTTTTTTGAAAGGATGTTTTGTTTTGAGCATCTTATTAAAGCATCCTCAAAGTCTCCGGCTTCTACAACTTTGGATAATCTTTCCGATGTCCCGACAACAGCGGCGGACATAGCTGCTAATTTTTCAGCACTTAAATTTCCTTTAAGCATTGTTGAAACGACAACTTGTCCGTCAGGTGTTGCTACCAAAGAACCAAGCATATCTGCTCCAAGAGCGTCTGCAAGGTCTGATAATATCTCTTCAAGAAGCTCCCTTTTACTAGCCATAATATCCTCCGTAAATGTTTACACTTTAAAGTTAATCCAGAAGATCTCTTTCCGATACACCTTCATAGAATTTTTTCCAGGATTCTCTTAAAATTCCCTTTAAAACCTCATCACCTACCAGGTCTTCCATGTATTCTACAAGCATCGGAGAAGGAGCGGATGTATAAACCGTACCGGAAACCTCGAACTTTTCCGCTTCTTCCATCAGTTCAGGGACTATCTCCTCCATTTTTTCAAGAATATCGATAGCAGTAATTGTGAGAGGTTGCTCGTCCTTTTCAAGAAGCATGGATTTTAAAGAATCTTTCATCGCATTAATGTCCAGAAGTTTTATAAGACCTGCAAGTCCATACTTTGCAACGATACTTGAAACTACTTGAAGGGACTGTGATATTTGAAATTCGGTCATTGAACGTTTCGTTTTAAGAACATCTCTCGCTATTCTGTAATATTCGATTGCACCTGTAAAGGCTATCGATGTTGTTACGATACCCATATCACCGACTGCAGATACAAGCTCGGCCGGTAGAAGATATACTTTTTTTCCAGCATCAACGGCAAGATTTTTCAGATTATCTATCTGTTCCTGTGTTACTATCGGTTTTTTAAGAAGTTCATTTGTTGCGATAAGATAGTGTTTGTGCTGGGGAGTACCGGGAATTGCTGCAGGGTGCATTGTTGAAAATCCTATATCTTCTCTTCCTTCCATAAATATTATGTTTTGAAGATAGGAATTTAGGACAAGAACCGACATTGTGCAGGTTGTACAGATAACAGCATTTTCTCCAAGATAGGGGAGTATCGCTTCTGCCACTTTAAATGTTATTCCGCTTCTAAACGGTGTAAAAAGAATTGCAACTTCAGCACCTTTTGCAGCTTCAACATCATCTGTTGTAAGCTTCACTCCCGCCTTTTCCACTTTATCCACCATTTCACGGGGAAGCTTTTCAAGGTTTGGATCGGCAAGAGTTACATCGTAACCAGCTTTTGCAAACTCTATTGCCATTGCTGAACCGCCATAGGGAGGTTCTCCACCAAGTCTATTGGGTACTTTTAGTGAATTTAAGTAATAGTTAAGACTTCCAAATCCGTAAACAGTTACTTTCATAGGCACCTCTTTACTATACTATTAAGGTTAAAGTTCTACTTCATTCTAACACAACTATTAAAAATCCTTAATGAAAGTTGATATCATTTTACTATTTATTTGAATAAAATCTATCCATTTCTGAGTATATGCAACCACAGTAGTGTTGCCTATAGAGGTTCAGTTCTTTGGATATTCTTATCCCCTCTTTCCATCCCTCTCTAAAGTCTATATAAAGAAACGGTACATGGAATTTATCTTCTGCACTTTTTGCACTTTCTTTTAATATTTTCTGATTTTGAAATTTACTGAAAAAAAGGGTTGATGAGAAGTAATCGAAATTCCCATTTTTTGCAACACTTGCAGCTGTTTCCAGTCTCATCTGATAGCAAAGCTTACATCTGAGAGGTTTTGATTCTCTGAAAACCACTGTTCTAAGCCACTCTTCAAGGGAATATCTGTCAAGGTATATTATCCTGATCTGCTCTTTTTCTGCAAACTCTTTTAGAGTTTCCATTCTTTTTAGATATTCCTGATAAGGATGAATATTTGGATTATAGAAAAGTCCTGTGATTTCAAAACCTTTATCTTTCAATAATCTGACAGGATAACATGCACAGGGAGCACAGCATATATGCAGAAGAACTCTTCTCACAGCTCAAGCTCCACATCAAGGTCTGTTTTTACAGTATTTCCTCCCGATTTTTCAGCAAGATATACCGCTTTTAGAGCTCTGTCTATTATTTCATCCTCTTTTGAGTCATTTCTTGCTACAGCAATTCCAATACTTGACGTTATTTTTATAATGTTTTTGTCTATATTTATTATTTTGTCTTCTACCGATTTTCTAATGCGTTCTCCTATTCTTATTGCATGACCGAAGGTTGTTCCCGGGACAAGAATACCGAAAATATTGTCGTCATAGTAAGCGATAACATCATTGGACCGTAGAAGTTGTTTGAGTTTTTTTGCAACTTTATCGAGAATATCATTTACTATATTCTCAGAGTATTTTTCCATAAGTTTTTCATAATTATCAATTTTTATCATAAAAATGGCAAAAGGATAGTTCCTTTCTTTAAAATCAAGAAACATATCTTTTAGTGCTTTTTCAAAACCGTTTTTCGTTGCAATAGATGCGAGAAACTCAATAAGTGCGCTTTTCTCTGCGTCTTTAAGCTTTTCAGATAGTTTCTCTACCTGGTTTTTGGATTCCTGAAGTTTATCTTTTAAATAACAGTTTTGTTCTTTAATCTCTTCGATACTTTTTGATAGAGAATCAAGTAGGTTTTTCAAACTTCCATCGTTAATATGTTTTGCATTTTTCTTAAATTCTCTATTTTTGTATTCAAGAAGCTTGTTATGTTTTTCTATATTACCAATAACATTGGAAACCTCTCTATCAATCTCTTTGGCAAGTTTACCCATTAGTTCTCTGTCTGTTTTGTTTATTTTTAAAAGGGTTTCCTTAATTATGTTTTCGTCAGGATACCTTTCTTTAAAAAGTCCTATTATTTCCGAATCAGAAAACTCTTTTTTTTGTTTTTTTATATAGCAAAAAACTTCAAACCACATGAAATAGTTAATAGGTGTTAATGGAATATTGTTTCGTGCTAAGAATTTTATCTCATCTTTTGCTATTTTTGCTATTTTTGCTATTTCGGACGATGTTAGAGGCGCTCCACTATTTATTTTTTCTAACAGTTGACACTTTAACCTTCCATTCTCCACGTTTATTTCTCCCATATTGTAATTATTCCTGCCGCCTTCATAGAGTTTTGAAAAGGCAAGCTTCTCTTAGATATAGAAACTTCTATCTTTTCAGTATTCCACATTTTTCTTATCTTTTCTACAATGCGTTCAGAAAACTGTTCCAGATAGGTGAACTTTTCTGTAGTTGTTTCTGTAAGAATTCCGTATAGTTGTTCATAATCCACAAATTCATCAGCCTGAACTTTTATGTCTATCTCAACTTCAACACCAAGCTTTCTTTCCTCTTCATAAACTCCACACTTTAAGTGAAGTTTACATTTTTCAATAAATATTATTACTCTTTTCAACTGCTATCCTCTCCACTTCTTTAATAAGTTTACTCATAGCTTCTTTTTCGGCATATTTTCCTATTATTTTACCTCTTGAAAAAAGTAGAAATGTTTCATTTGTGGCAGCTATTCCTGTATCGGCAAATGCTGCCTCTCCGGGACCGTTTACTGCACATCCCATAACGGCCACGGTTACAGGGGCTTTTATATGTTCAAGTGCATCTTCAACCTCAAGGGCAAGTTTTGGTAGGTTAACAACACATCTCCCACAGGTAGGACAGGAGATAATATCGACACCTACTTTTCGTAATTCCATGGATGAAAGCATTTTAAATGCTACTTTTATTTCTATTTTTGGGTGGGATGAAAGAGAAACTCTTAAAGTATCTCCTATTCCTTTATATAGAAGTATTCCTATGCCTGTGGCAGACTTAACCGCTCCGGAGAGAACTGTTCCTGCTTCCGTGATTCCAATATGTATAGGATATCTGTTCTTTTTTGCGAAAATCTCATTTGATATTATTGTGGTTTTTATATCGGAGCCTTTGAGAGAAAATTTCATATTTGTAAAGTCTTCATCTTCAAAAAACTTCATATAGTTGAGGGCGGTTTCAGCTACTGCTTCGGCTGTCGGATGTGTATATTTTGAGAGAATTTCTTTTGGAAGAGAACCGGTATTTACCCCTATTCTTATGGGTATATTGTGTTCTCGGGCTGCCTTAATAATTTCTTTCACTTTCTCTCTGCTTCCTATATTTCCTGGATTTATTCTTATCCCGTCGGCTCCCATTTCCATTGAAAGGATAGCAAGTTTATAGTCAAAATGAATATCTGCAATTAAGGGTATTGTGATTTTACTTTTTATATCTTTTATATTTTCCGTCGCTTTTTTTGTTGGTACTGCTACCCTTATGATTTCACAACCAACTTTTTCAAGCTCTTTTATCTGAGAAACCGTATCCCCAATGTTTTCCGTAAAAGTGTTTGTCATTGATTGTACAACGATAGGATGTTTTTCTCCGATAGGGACATCCCCTACATATATCGTTTTAGTTTTTCTTCTTTCTATCCACACAGTTTCTTTCCCTTTTCAAAAGATTACAAAAGCTTAAATTTTATTTACATGAAAAAGATTATAGCTAAAAATTTTTCTTTAAGTGCTGATGATTATAAGAAATTTGCAACTATCCAGAAATTTTCTGCGGAGCAACTTGCCAAACTTGTAGGAAAAATTTCCGGAATGGTGCTTGATATAGGTGCCGGGAGAGGAGAACTTGCAAAATTTTTTGACAATTACATAGGAGTAGATATATCTCCGAGAATGTGCGAACTTGCAAGAAAAGATGGAGTTGGAAAAGTTTTATGTTGTGATGCCGAAGATATACCTTTTGATAACGGTATATTTGATTGTATTGTTTCAAATTTTGCTCTTCAATGGATGAATCCGGATAAAGTTTTTAAGGAAGCTGGAAGAGTGCTCAGGACAGGAGGGCTTTTCGGGTTTTCCATTCCTGTAGAAGGTAGCCTTGAAGAGCTTTTTTTAGCTTGGCAAAAAGCTTTTCTTAAACATAGGGGATTTATTGACGTCCTTTTCAAGTTTCCTTCCGTTAATAGTGTTTTTTATAGTCTTTATAGAAAAAATTTTGATGTGAAACAGATCAAAATAGATAGATATACCGATTTTAAAGATACACCTTCGCAGGCTTTAAAATCAATAACCGGAATTGGAGCGAGAAATCCCTACCGACATAGGTCTTTATATCCTGGTAAAGAGTTTTATCGTTTTTTTAAGAAAGAGTTTCAAGATAAGAAAACACGAAAATATCCCGTAACCTATCAGGTACTTACGGTTTTAGCGATAAAGCGGCAAAGTTTTTAAAAAAGTAATAAATTGGTAAAATGAGAATCTGTTTTAGGGAAGAGTTATGACTCCGAGAGAAAGGTATGTTTTGCTTAAAACTATAGAGCTTTATATGGAAACTGGAGAACCTGTTGGTTCAAGGACTCTTCAGAAGAAATTTTCAATGGATATAAGTTCCGCAACTATAAGAAATGTTATGTCTGATCTTGAAGATAAAAGTTATCTGTATCAACCTCATACATCTGCCGGAAGGCTTCCAACAGATGAAGGCATAAAGTATTACATAAATTATCTTCTATTTTCAATCGGTGAGATTGAAACCGGAATCGGAGTTCAAATAGTTGACTATATAAGAAATTTTAAAAAGGAAACATTTGATGAAATTTTTAATGCTGTTTTGAAATTTTTAACTCGTTCCACGGGATATGTAAGTCTTGGCATGAAGTGTGCTATAGATGCCCTCGTTATAAAAGAGATTTCGATGATAAAAGTCTCAATGTCAAAAGTTTTAATAGTTATCACTTGTGAGCCCGAATATATAATCCACCAAATTTTTCCTCTGAAAGTGGAACCCTCTATTCTTTTAAAAATTTCCAGAGAATTAACTTCGAAGTTTAGGGGAAAAACTCTTTCATCCGTAAAGAAAGAGCTCATAGGAGAAATAAACAGGGTGCAGAAAGAATTTCTTGAGCTTTCCTTTTCTCTAAAATCTCACATAATAAAGATGGTAGATAATGTTAATGATATTAACATTTCAGGAACATCAAATATCTTTAATGTATTAGAGGAAGATTTTAATAGAGTTCAAAAAATTATCAATGTTCTTGAAGAGAAGAAAACACTTCTTGAAACTTTTGAAAAACTTATAGATACTGCCGATAAAATTACAGTAGTTCTTGGTACGGATACCGAAATAGAGGCACTTGAACCTTTTAGTATAGTAACGGCAAAATACTCGGTTAAGTCAAAAGATGCAGGTTTAGTAGGTATTCTGGGGCCAAAAAGAATGGAATATTCACGAATAATTCCTGTGGTAGAGAATGTTTCAAAAGCTCTTTCCCGTATGTTAAGTCAAGAAAAGTATAGGTGATATAATTCCCCCATCTGAAAAATCAGGAGGCGTAATGTCAGTTAGAGTAAGATTTGCTCCGAGCCCTACCGGATTTATGCATGTTGGAAATGCAAGAACGGCACTTTTCACCCACTTATTTGCAAGACACCAAGGCGGGACATTCGTTTTGAGAATAGAAGATACAGATACCGAAAGACATAGTGAAGATGCCGTAAATGTTATATACGATGCACTTAAATGGATGGAACTTAGTTGGGATGAAGGTCCTTTGAAAGGTGGAAATTTTGGTCCTTATAGACAGTCTGAAAGAACGGATATTTATAAAGAATATATAGAAATTTTGAAAGAGAAAGGACTTGTTTACGAGTGTTTCTGCAGCAAAGAAGAACTTGATAATATGCGTCAGGAACAACTTAAAAAAGGACTTCCACCGAAATATACGGGAAAATGTCGGCATCTAACCAAGGATGAGAAGGAACGACTTAAAAAAGAAGGCAGGAAACCAGTATTAAGGTTTAAAGTACCTCAGGATAGAATTGTTATCTGGAAAGACCTTGTTAAAGGTGCTATTTCAATAGGTGCCGAGCAGCTTGGCGGTGATTTTGTTATCGTTCGTTCAAACGGAATGCCCGTTTACAACTTTGTGGTTGTTATAGATGACGCTCTTATGAGAATTTCCCATGTTATCAGAGGTGAAGACCATATCTCAAATACCCCGAAACAGATACTTCTTTATGAAGCTTTTGGTTTTAACGTTCCTGAATTTGCTCACTTGCCAATGATATTAGGAGAAGACCGAAGCAAACTTTCCAAAAGGCACGGTTCAGCTTCGGTAGCGGAATTTAAAGATAAAGGTTACCTTCCGGAAGCGTTTACAAATTTTATTGCTCTTCTTGGATGGTATCCGAAAGACGGAAAAGAGATTCTTTCAAGGGAAGAGCTTATAGAACGGTTTGACATGAAAGATGTAAATAGCTCACCTGCTATTTTTAATTTTGAGAAACTAAACTGGATGAATAAGGAATATATAAAAGCTTATGATGTTTCAAAATTGACAGAGATGATAATTCCTTATCTTGAAAAAGCTGGTTTTGATATTGGAAAGTTTGATAGAAAATGGCTTGAAAAGGTTGTTGATGCAACAAGAGATTATCTTACTGTTCTTTCTGAAGCTCCTGTTTATATGGAAACCTTTTTAAAAGATGATTTTGAGATAGAAAAAGATGCTGCTGAGTTTATGAATGAAGAGAGATTAAACGTGGTTAAAAAATTCCTTGAAAAGGTTGAGTCTGCTCCTGAGATAGACGGAGAACTGTTTAAAAAGATTGTAAAGGAAACGGGAAAAGAGCTTGGAGCAAAAGGAAAAAATCTTTTTATGCCTATTAGAATAGCTCTTACAGGAAAAATGAAAGGTGTTGAGCTTGATATACTGGTTTCTCTCCTTGGGAAGGACAGAGTTGTAAAAAGGCTTCATCATGCAATATCAAAACTTGAAAGGAGAGAGCCATGAAGAAAAAGCTACTTGTAGGACTGGTAATTACTGCGGGATTTTTTGCAGGTTGTGGCCAGAAACAGGAAACTACAACGACAAAAGCAACACCTATGTGGGACAAAAGCTGTGCTCACTGCCATAACGGTAATATGGCAGTGACAAAAGACACAATTCTTGCAAAACACAAAGATAAAGAGCAGTTTCTAAATGCTGTGAAGGAATTTGTAAGTGCCGGAAAAATGCCTCCAAATCTTCCTTACGGTCAGGTAGCTGACGAGCTTTACAAGTAAAGTTTGGCGGGGTATATCCCCGCCAGATTAATTATGGAGAAATAATATCAGAAGGTAAAGTTGAGATTGAAAAAGGGTCAGTTATAGATGGAATATAAATAATTTCTGGTTCATTATCCTCAGGTGGCCAATACAGTGGAAGGTAGCCGATTATATGAAAATCTACAGGGTCTGGAACAGGCTGATTTTTAAAGGCATATACCCTGAAACAATAATCTTTATTTTCTTCAAGCTTTCCGGAATAAATTAGGGATGAGACTGCAGCACTGTAGCTATTACCGTTCTCCACATAAGCAAACACTTTAAAGTTATCAGAACAGCTGTTTCCATCTGAATCACTATACATTATTGCATAACCATCTATTTGAGTACCATTAGAAATTTCATTCCAGCCCAAAACAAGCTTTTCATATGGAAAATATTCCATTTCATACCATAAAGTAGCATTCCAGCCTTCTATTGCAGGAACTGCCATGACAGAAAGAGGAAAAGAGAAATCCGGATTATTTAAAGGAGAAA